>JGI25329J36429_1000745_pt1 | contig 18984 bp, 18 predicted proteins | sample HigsolmetaAR204D_FD_36429 | JGI IMG/M metagenome (IMG submission 36429)
AAGCCGCTACCGCAGTGGTGATGATCCTGTGCGCATGGGTGACGAAGTTTCAGAACGGCGGGTTCAGCTTTATTCGGGAAGCGAGCCGGTTTACCCGCAGCCAGATCTTTGTCCGGAAAAACGTTCCGTTTCTTATCTTTTTGCTTCTTTCTATCGTTTTGGTTGTGGCGGCCAATATGCTTTATATTGCGATTGAAGATCCGCCATATTTGCTCATTTCGATTTTGTTTTTTCTGGCGTTGATCGCTTTGATTATTATTTCCGTAAAAAAGGACCGTGAAGACGATGATTGAAGTTTTGGCTTTGCGGCTGGCCCAGAGGCTCAAAAATGCGGAGCCGGAACGTACGGCCAGCGTCGATGTGATGAAGTATTCGCTGATCATCTTGCTGAATCTCTTTTTTACGGTATTGGTGATTGGTCTGGCAGGAGCGATTACGGGAAAATTCGGCCAAACGATGCTCGGTCTTGCCGCGTTTATGGCGCTCAAGTTCGTATCCGGCGGCGCCCATCTGCGCACCGCGCTGCAGTGCTCGGTTTTATCCGTCGTCTGTATGGCCGCTGCGCCGCATATCCCGATGACGGAGGAGTGGGTGCAGGGAACGATCATCGCCAGCGCCGTGTTGTTGCTGTTGTTTGCACCCTCCAATCTGAAAGGCCACACTCGCATTCCGGAGCGATATTTTCCGCTGTTGAAGCTGGCTTCGGTTCTGATCGTATCGCTTAATTTCTTTTGGCTCAGTTCCACTGTAGCAGTGGCTCAATTGATACAATCCGCAACAACTATACGAATTCCGATAAGGAGATGATCGTAATGAAACGTCATGCGGTAACTGTCATTTCCCGGGTATTGGCGCTTGTCGCCGTTGCTTTCGCGTCGACTGCATGCAATTTTCTGTTTCATCGCCCCGAGGTGCCCGAAGAGCTGAGAAGATAGCAGCCTAGAGGGGAGCGGGCGAATGGAGCAACAGATTTTATTGCTTGATCGCAAGGGGAACCCGTGTGCCGTCAACGTAGAGAATCTTGTTGCTATTCGGCCAACGGCCAGAGGTCCGGAGTTCTATACGAAGGATGAGGTTTATTTCTATCCGACCCGGATGGACGAGCTTCATCTGTTGCTGAAGAACGCCGGGTTCGAACGGCTGGACCGCACGAATCTGGTCAACCTGAACAGGGTGAAGGCGTTCGATCCGAAGGACCGCAAGGTGTATTTCGAATATCCGTGGCGCCAGGACAGCCTGTCCTTTACGGTATCCGAAGCCAACCTGAAAAAGGTCGAACACTTGGCCAAGGATAATGAGGTCAAGCCGAGCGCCGTAAGCGATCTGTTGTGCGATGAAGGCTGATCCGCCTGCAGTCGGAACTGAGACGCTGCTCGGGATAACGGCGAAGCTGCCGCTATCCCGAGTGGTGTTTTTATGGGTTATACTGGGCTTTAAAATTTCCAAAAAATACATTTGCACATCGGCCAAATATGTGCTATTATAATCTCCGTCGCAGGTCCTTAGCTCAGCTGGCAGAGCAGTTGACTCTTAATCAACGGGTCGTGGGTTCGATCCCCACAGGGCCTACCATCCTTCAAAATCGACAAGAGCAGGCAAGGCGAGAAGCCGTTGACCTGCTCTTTTTGCTATACGCATATTGCATGCTGTTAAAGGGACCCCATTCAAACGCCGGACGCGGAAAGCAAAGGAGACGCCGAATCCCCGGCCTGCTGCAGTTCCAGCATTCGGCGCCGGTAGGCGTCCGGCGTGCAGCCGACGGCCGCTTTGAACACGCGGGTGAAATGCGCCGGGTGCGCGAAGCCGACCGCTTTGCCCACTTTGGTCACGGGCATGTGCGGATCGAGCCGGAACTGGATCTTCGCCTGATTGATCCGCCGGTTATACAGGTACTGAAACACCGTCGTTCCGGTGACGTCCTTGAACAGATTGGAGACGTACGTTTTGGTCAAATGCAGCTCCGCCGCAATCGCATCGAGCGTGACCGGCTCGTGATAGCAGCGTTCGAGATAGGAGATGATGTTCTGCACGTGGCGCTCCCGCTCGGAACGATGGATTTGCCGTTCGACGGGCTGCCGGCAGCAGCCTTTGATGACGTACAGCAGTTCGCAAAACCGCAGCGTAAATCGTTCATAGGCGAACGGCTGAACGGCGTCGCCCCGTTCGGAGGCTTCGTACAGACGGCTTAGTTCTTCGAGCAGCCGTTCGATCTCCGCCCGCCGTTCGCCGGACAGGGAGAGGCGATAGTTGCGAAGTTCTCCGAACGGCAAAAGCAGGCCGCGCACCGTATCCTCCGGCAATACGCGGTAAATGTAGGCGGGATCGAAATGAATGAGCGTGCGGATGTACGGGACGTGAGGCTGCGGGTTCGGCCGGTGCAGCGTCATGCCGTGCATCAGAATGAGGTCGCCCGGGGCCAGCGTCATGATGCGGTCCCCGATCAGGAAGGTGCACTGCCCCTCGTGAAAATAATAAATTTCGTAAAAGGAATGGGAGTGAAAGCTGATTTCGGCAATCGGCGTCGCGCATCGGTACGCGAATTCGATCGGACGGTTCCATTGCGCATACGGAATGACGGGCATCCGGGACACCTCCGCCTGCAAAGTTGGAAGGACCCTGTTTCGGCTCGCCGCGAAACAGGGTTCCTCGATATCCTTCTTATGCCATTTTAACACGTTTTGAAGGCGATTTCATCTGATCCGCACCGCATCCCGCTGGGCGATCAGGCACAGCTCCGCCGCTTTGAAGGCGTGCTCCTGCGTCATGGCGTTCTCGGTGCCGTTCAGGCAATCGAGAATCAGCTCCCCGAAGAAGGGATAGCCGACCTTGCCGGCCACGTCGAAATACGCTTCCCCTTCATGATTGACGAGATAAACATGGCCGCCGTCCCGGGAACGGGCGATGTCGATATATTTGCGCAGCTCGATGTACCCGTCCGTACCGAGAATGAAGGTTCGTCCGTCGCCCCAGGTGCCCAGTCCGTCCGGCGTCAGCCAATCGACGCGGAAATAGTTCGTCGCCCCGTTGTCCCCGACCAGAGTGGCGTCTCCGAAATCCTCCAGCTCGGGATAATCGGGATTGCGGTAATTGCCGACTTTGCTGTGCAGCACGCAAGCGTCCTTGCAATCGGCAAAGTAAAGGAATTGCTCGATCTGGTGGCTGCCGATGTCGCACAAGATGCCGCCGTAATGCTTCTTGCGGAAAAACCAGTCCGGCCGCCCGGTGCCGAGCCGGTGCGGACCGGTTCCGAGCACCTGAACGACCTTGCCGATCGCGCCCTGCTTAATGAGCTGGCCCGCATAGACGGCGCTTTCCACATGCAGCCGCTCGCTGTAGTAAACCATATACTTAAATCCGGTTTCCGCGACGGCTTTCCGGGCGGCTTCGAGCTGGGACAGCTCGGTAAACGGCGTCTTGTCGGTAAAATAGTGCTTGCCCGACGCCAGCACCCTCAGCCCGAGCGCCCAGCGCTCGCTCGGAATGGCCGCGGCCGCGACCAGGCGCACTTCGTCGTCCTCAAGCACGGCCGCTTCCGAAGGAGCCGCCTTCGCTTCGGGGAAAACCTTCCGGAACGCTTCGACCTTGGCCGGGTCCGGATCGTATACCCATTTGACCGTCGCGCCGGCTTCGACCAGTCCCCGGCATTGGCCATAAATATGGCCGTGATCGAGGGCGACGGCCGCGATCACGAATTCGCCGGGACCGCACACCGGTTCCGGCTTGGCGGAAGCGGGGGCGTAGGTCTGGCCGCTGCTGGCGCCGAACAGGGCTTTGCCGCGAATTTCGCTAGTCATCGTATGCTCCTCCCGTGGATAGCGTATTCTTATTCCATCATGGGACCGTTATCGGACAGCGTCACCGGCTTGCGGTTTCTTCGGCGCGATAGGCGGAACGGTCGATTCGCGCCTGCAGCTGCGCCTCGAATTCCCGCTCGTCGAGCGGGAGCTCGACCCAACGGTCCAGCCAGGTGGACAAATGCATCGCGTTGGAAATGGACAAGCCGAGAATGCCTTCTTCGCCGGGCGCGACAAGCGGCGTTCCGTTCAGGATCGCATCGGTGAAATTCTGCATAATGCCGGCATGCTCCGGGCTCGGGCCGAAATGATCGAAATCGATCCGCCAAGCTTCCGGGCTGGCGAAGGGAACGGTGTTGCGCGCGTTGAATTCGGGCTCGGGTTCGCGCAATCTCCAGAACGTCAGCTTCCCGTTTTCGGCGACCAGCTTGCCGCGCTCGCCGATCACTTCGTAACGGTTCGTTCCCGGCGCTTCGCCGGTTGTCGTCACGAACACGCCGGTCGCCCCGTTGGCGTATTCGACGTAAGCCGTCACTTCGTCCTCGACCTCGATGTTGCGGTATTTGCCGAAATGGCAGAACGCCCGGACCCGCGCCGGGATCATGCCGATCGTCCATTGCCAGAGGTCCAGCTGGTGCGGACACTGGTTGAGCAGCACGCCGCCGCCTTCCCCGGCCCAGGTGGCCCGCCACGAACCGGAATCGTAATACGCCTGCGGACGGTACCAGTTCGTAATAATCCAGTTGGTCCGGCGAATCGCCCCGAGCTCGCCCGAAGTGACGAGATCGCGGACTTTCGCGTATAGCGGATTCATCCGCTGGTTATACATGATGCCGAAGACTTTGCCGCTTCTTGCGGCCGCTTCGTTCATCGGGCGAACGCGCGAGACGGAGACGCCCGCCGGCTTCTCGATCAGCACGTGAAGATCGTGCTCGAACGCGGCGATCGCATCGGCCGGATGCCCGAAGTGCGGAGTGGCGATGAGAACGGCGTCGATCAGTCCGGATTCGAACAACTCCCGTGACGTTGCGAAAACCGCGAGGCCTGGATACTGCCCGCGAATGGACTGCCGGCGGCTCTCGTTCGCTTCGCAAACCGCCGTCAGCGCGGCTCCTTTGATTTTGCCGGACGCAAGGGTTGCCGCATGATTGCTGCCCATATTGCCCATACCGACAATGCCGAATCTGACCTGTTTCATTCCAGACAAACCTCCCGGCGAAAATAAACTCGGCGAAAATAAACTCCAAGAAGCCGGTTGACCGGCATAAGCTGTTGACGGCGTTGCTTGTCAGAACGCGTTGGTCAGCCGGCTCCGTTTGCGAACGGCCCCATTGTAGCACATTCGGTTGGGAACGGGAGGGAATCGGATGAAGGGCGTAACCACAGTCAAGAAATCCGGGCAAAAGGCAAGCCACGATTAACGCAAGGCATAGCCCGGCAACCGGAAGGGGCGGGGAGGCTTCTTGCTGCTCCGCTTGATGTAAGGTACTCTTAAATCGTACGGGCAAAATATTGCAGGTTCGTGAAACGCGGGACGATGTGAACCGTAATAGTGAACGAGACAAATGTAAACGAGGGAAGCCGATGGATGCGTTGCGAACGTTTTTTGCTCAACCCGGAGTAAGAAGAGTGCTGTTTCTTTTGCTTGTTCTGCTGCTGTTGTTCAGTCTCCGCCATATGCTCAACCTGCTTCTGCTGCTGTTCCTCGTAACCTTTGTTATGGGACGGCTGCAGAGCTACCTGACGAAGAAGCTCAACCGCTTTTTTCCCGTATCCCCCATTGCGGTCGTCGTCGTTTTGTACACGCTGCTGGTGTCGGGCCTTGTGATCGGGATTTACAATTACGTCCCCAAGATCATTAGCCAGATTATTGAGTTGATCGGCAACATCGACCGCTTTCTGCGAACGTCCAACAACAACGAGATCGTGCAGAAGCTGATCGACGCGCTGAAAAAAGGGGACGTCAATTACGAGTCGTACTTCAGCAGCGCGATCGAGTATATCAAGAAGCTGAGCAAGTGGCTGGAAATCATCCTGATCGTCATCCTGCTGAGTTTCTTTTATCTGCTGCAAAGAAACAAGATCGTCGCATTCACGGAGAAATTCCGGAACAGCAAGATCGGCTGGGCGTACAAGGAGTTTGAATACTTCAGCAAAAAGTTCACGTCTTCCTTCGGAAAAGTGATCGAGGTCCAGCTTCTGATCGCCGTGTTCAATACGGTGCTGACGATGATCGGCCTTTGGATTATGGGCTTTCCGTATTTATTCGCCCTGACGATCATGGTGTTCCTGCTGAGCCTCATCCCGGTGGCGGGCGTCGTCATCTCGTTTATTCCGATCAGCATCATCGGGTACCAGGTCGGCGGTTTTTCCCTGGTGCTCTGGACCATCGTCATGATTCTGGCCATTCACGCGTTGGAAACGTATTTTCTCAATCCGCGCCTGTACGCGCACAAAACGAAGCTGCCGATGTTTTACACGTTCATCGTGCTCATCTTTGCCCAGCATTATTTGGGCATATGGGGGCTCATTATCGGAATTCCGATTTTTATGTTCCTGCTCGACCTGCTCGAGGTCGACCAGCCGAAAAGCTGACGACGGCGCCGGGCCGGGGAAGCCGCGCCCAACCGCTCCGGCGGGCTGTATGCCGGATGTAAAACAAATAAACCTCCAAAACCGCTTTTTACAGTGGTTTTTGGAGGTTTGTTGGTTTTTGGGGCTGGCTTAGAAAGCAGCCAGAATCGCATTTGCGGCATGGCGAGACGGTATGGACGTCGCTTATTCGGCGAATGATCGCGGCGGCGTTGCCTGCTTCGCACGGGTGACCCGCGTTCCGGCCAATCCGTCGTGTATGCTTTTAGCCCCCCTATTCCAAAATAACGCGGCAATATAGAGAAGCAGGAGGGCATTCGGAATATAAATCAAATAAAGATTGTCCGGTTCCTCCACGCTCCACCACGGTTCGGGAACGAGGACGATCGCATGAGTCAGCTCCCACGGAAGCAACCTGACGGCGGTTCTGGCCAGCGCTTGCGCAACGTTGATGTTCGATCCCGTCCGGTCCGTCACTTTCAAGGCGAGCAGCTTTTTTCCTACTGTCTTTTGGAAGAGTCGTTCGCACAGGATAAAATACAGCCATACGGGCAAAGACATCGTCGCCAGAACCCACCATTCGATTTCGTATCCGTGATCGAAACGATCGAACGGAAACCCGGACGTCATCGCATAAACCGACATCTGCAGCCCGATAAGGACCATAGCGAGCAGCACGAAATCGACCCCGTATGCAAGCAGCCTCCGAATGGAAAGCAGCATCCCCTTCTCCTTTTCCTGGAAATTAATCCTTTCCCTTATCATAACAAAAAGAGACATCGCATTGAAATGAATTCCCGAAAAATGATACGATGCCATTAGATGCCAATTTGGAGCGGGCTCAAGCCTGTCGGGACCAAGGAAATCGGACCCGCGAATCGTTCGTGGACGTCCCTGAAGCGAAGCGCCGGGCTGCAGCCCGGACAAGCCCTTGAAGCGAACCGCGACGAGCCGCTGGACGGGTTCCTGGCGGGGTTCACGTCGGGCACGAGCGGCTCGCCCAAGGGCGTGGCGCATCTGCGCGCGAACTCTCTTTGGGCGGCGCGTTGGGCGGCGCGTCCGCGTAAGCCCGCCCGCGAACTTCTATATTTTCAAGCAAAGGAGAATTCACATGGACTGCATCTTCTGCAAAATCGTAAACGGCGAGCTTCCGTCCCAAAAAGTCTACGAAGACGAGTTTGCGGTCGCATTCCGCGATATCAACCCGATCGCGCCGGTGCATGTGCTGACGATTCCGAAAAAGCATATTTCGTCCCTGCTGGACATCGGGACGGAGGACAAGGAGCTGATCGGACATCTTCATCAGGTCATTCAGAACGTGGCGCGAATCACGGGCGTGGACAAAACCGGATTTCGGGTCATCACAAACATCGGGGAACACGGCCAGCAATCGGTGCACCACCTGCATTATCACGTGATCGGCGGCCGCCAGCTGGAATGGAAGGCCTAAACGAAACGGGCAAAGGGACTGTCCCCAAAGTAAGGCTGCTTTCCTAACGGACAGTTAGCTTGCTGAGAAAAGCATGTGCAAGAGGGTGATCCCTGGATCGTCATTCCGGCTCGATCCGCCAAACCGTTAATGATGATTTTGGTGGACCGTCGTTCCGCTAAATCGGCCGATCTCGTCTACGGGGAGAATGTGGGGACAGAGGTTCCGTTATTCGTTCGTCCGTCGGCGATTTTTTGCGGATTTACAGCCCTTAACGGATTATCTGTCCGCGAGAAGGCGGAAATCGGGGGATTTTGAACAAATAGCGGATCCTGTGTCCGCCTTATCTGCCCGGCTGATGGAAACGCAGGGGGAAAACAAGAGGGAAATCCGGGTGCCGCCGAGGTCGTTTGCATGGCCGTTACGCGTTTGGTATCCACGGTGCCCAGCGGGTGCCCAGCGCCCAGCTCAGGGGGGACGCAAGCGCCAGCGCGATGCCGATGGCCGACACGCCGCCCTTCAAGCGCCCTCCAAGCCGCCGACGCTCATGGCGGCCGCCAGCTGGAATGGAAGGCCTAGACGAAACGGGCAAAGCCCCCGTCCGCGGCAGGAACGGGGGCTTTGGCATGTCCGAACGGCTTTCGGGAAGCTTCAGCTTCGGGAAGCGGCTTCTTGTCCCACCTTGTGCAGATAGGCGACGAGCGTAAGCAGGCCTTTGTCGAAATTCTCCAGATGGAAATGCTCGTCGGGAGCGTGCAGATTTTCGTCGGGCAGGCCGAAGCCCATCATGACGACCGGAGCCGCCAGGATGCGGGAGAACGTCTCCACGATCGGGATCGAACCGCCGTCCTTGGTGAACACGGCGCGCGTGCCGTACACTTCTTCATAGGCGTCGGCCGCCAGCTGAAGCAAGGGGTGGGAAGGGTCGCAGCTGAAAGCGCGCGCCTTTTCGCCGGGCCGGATGTGCAGCTTCGCCCCCGGCTGGATATGCGCCTGCAAATGGCGTTCGATCCGTTCGAGCGTCTTCTGCGGGTCCTGGTCCCCGACCAGACGGCAGGTGATTTTGGCATGCGCTTCTTTCGGAATGACCGTCTTCGTCCCTTCCCCCTGGAAGCCGCCGTACACGCCGTTCAGCTCCAGCGTCGGCCGGGCGCCGGTGCGCTCGGTGAACGAGAAGTCCGGTTCTCCGTAAAGCGTGTCGAGGCCCAGCTCGGCGGCAAGCTGCTTCTCGTCGGGATTGTAGCTGGCCAAGTCGGCTTTTTCCAGCTCCGTCAGCTTCGGCACGCCTTCGTAAAAGCCTTCCACCGCGACGCGGCCCTGATCGTCGTGCAGCGAGGCGAGCAGCGACACGAGCGCATGCAGCGCATTGGGCACGGCTCCGCCGTAAAGGCCGGAGTGCAGGTCGGTTTTGGCGGTCGTCACGGTCACTTCCAGCGAGCAGAGGCCGCGCAGGCCGGTGCAGATCGACGGCTTGCCCCGCTCCAGCAGCGAGGAGTCCGAAATGACGACCGCGTCGGCCGCCAGCTTGTCCCGGTTGGCGGCGAGAAATTCCGCCAGGCTGGTGCCGGATACTTCTTCTTCTCCTTCGACGCAGAACTTGATGTTGACCGGAAGCCGGCCTTCCTCGCGCAAAATCGCCTCGACCGCTTTGATATGCAGGAAAAGCTGGCCTTTGTCGTCCGTTGCTCCCCGCGCATACAGCTTGCCGTCGCGGATCGTCGGCTCGAACGGAGGCGTTGTCCACAGATGCAGCGGATCGACCGGCTGGACGTCGTAGTGGCCGTAGATCAGCAGCGTCGGCCGGCCGGGGGCGTGCAGGTGCTCGGCGTAGACGATGGGATGCCCCTTCGTCCGATGAATTTCCACCTGCTCCAGTCCGGCGCGGGTGAGCGCGTCGGCCAGCCACTTCGCGGCGGCGTTCACGTCCTGCTTATGTTCGGATAAAGCGGAAATGCTCGGAATGGACAGCCATTCCTTCAGCTCGTTCAAGTGCCGTTCGCGTTGACCGGCGAAATAGGCCGCATAGCTCATGGGAGGCACCTTCCTTCCTCGAATGGAATCATCTCTCCCCGATTTTACCATTCCTTTTTCCGCAGGGGAAATATTCCGCTTCCCGGTGCCGCCGTCACGCCCGGCGCTCCTCCCGCAGCGGCCGCGCATCCGGCGGAATCAGGGCCGGGTCGAGCGGCCGGACGCTCGCCTGAAAGCGGCCGTAATAGCGGAACACGGTTCCGATCAGCCTGTTCGTCACCCGGACCGAAATCCGGTACGTTTGCTGGCGGTCGTCGTACCATTCGCATACGTCGGCGATTCCGGTGAACAGGGCCGGGAACCGGAAGCCGATCAGGCCTTCGTAGAACCGCTGCTCGCCCGAGCGGATGCGGATGCCGCCGTTTTCGGCCACGCCGACGCTCAAATCGACCGCCAGATGCTGCTTCGTGCCGAGATAATCGACGATCGTTCGGCGCTCATCGCTATAGATCATCGTGGCGTCGAACCGGCGCACCGTATTCGGGAACCTGAATTCGCGGCACCAGGTCACGGTCTCCCGTCCGAAGCTGTCCTTATACGCGTAGTTGCCGATCGAAAACGGGATGCGGACCCCGCCCTCCGGGAACAGGATATGGCGGTATGTGCCGATGTGAAGCGGCACGGCGGCCCATTTGGAAGTCCAGATCCGGTCCATGACGCCGACGCCGACGGAGGCCACCTTGTCCTCGCTGCTGAAGCCGAAGCGTTCCCGAATGCGCGGATGAAGCTTTCCGAAGTCGCTTCCCAATGCTCGTTCATAAATCGATGCCATCGCTCGTTCCTCCTGAAGAATAAGCTGCGGATGATGCGGATTCTCCGGGCTTGCGCGCGCAGCGTCCGGCGTCCGGCAGGTCGCCGAGCGTCAGGGAGGCAAGCAGGCCGAGTCCGATCATGGACAGGCTGAGGGGAACGGGACCGAACGGCGCGGTCGTAAGGTCCGGCCTAACGCATAGCGCGGGGGCGCACAGCAGCGCGGGCAGCGCGCACAGCAGCGCCAGCGCCCGGCGGCTGCGGTGCCGGAGGACGGCGAGCAGGGCGGTCCCGATCTCGAAGACGCCCAGGACGGCCGTCATGGCGTCCGCAAGCTCGGCCGGCCAGCCCGCTTGCTTAAACAGCGCGGACTCCCAGGTGCCGGGGAACAGCAGCTTCGGCACAAGGCCCTGGTACAGCCAGAGCAGCGCGAGCAGGGCGACGCAGATGTAGTGAACGAGCGCCTTGCAGATCGTGGCGGCGGGCGGAATCCCGCGCTCCAGCCAAATGCGAAGCGCGTCGAAGCTCCAGGCCGTCGCGTAGCCGAAGAGCGGACGGAACAGCAGCCGGTCGAACAGGCGGCCGGCCGTTCCGAAGCGCGTCCGGTAATCGTAGCGGGTACTGAACACGATGCAGTCGCCCTGCGGTCTGTACCGCCAATAGCCGCCGCCCTCGCGGATGAGGGAGATCGGCTGCTCCGATCCGAAACGGAGCGTCGACAGCCGTTCGCCTCCCGGACCGGCTATTTGCGCTCTCGCTTCCCCGGTGCCCGCGATGTTGAGGCCAAAGCCGATTCGCGTGCGGTACAGAAAGCGCTGGACGGTTTCGTCCGCCCTGCGGGGCAGATACGCGATTTCGGAAAATCGCAAATCCCACTGCCGGTGCAGCTCCGGCGTCTGCGTGTACCGCCAGAGCTTGTCCATATCGGCGCGTATGGGCAGCTCCACATAGATCGGCTTCGCTTTCATTTTTCCGGCGCCTCCGTTTCTTCTTCGTCTTCTTCGCCGTCCGGCAAAAAGCGGCTTCTGATCTTCTCGTCCGGAACCAGGCAGGTTTCGCTCCGTCCGAACCAGCGATAGCGCCTTCGGGCAATCCAATCGTACGCCGCATCCCGCAGGGCGGGCGGCACCGCCTTCAGGCCGTACAGCAGCGGCCACGCCCCGCCAAGCCGGCGGAACACCCGAAGCGCCGCATCGGACTTGACGAAGCAGCGGCCGCCTTCGATCAGGACGAAGCTGTCCGGTCCGTCCGCCAGGCCGCCTTCCGCAAGCAGCCGCCGTCCCGTCGGGGATTGAAGGGCGGCGAACCGGAAAACGGCGCGCTTATCTCGCTCGGCGACAAACCGCGTGATGCCCTGACACAGCAAGCAATGTCCGTCGATCAACAGGATAACGGGCCGGCCTGAGCGGCTTTGCCGACTCGCCCGGTTTCTCGCGTCGGCCTCCCGGTTGTTCCCCTGGCTTCTCATGCCTCTCTTGCGAATGCTCAAGCCGCATCCCTCCGATGGCTAAAGTGTAGACCGAAACGGGGCCGCCGTGCAGTTCCAACTTTTATGGGGCGAATGCCAAAAAAGGTACTACGTCTTGTAGTACCCCGAAACGGAAACAGGCGTCTCGTCAATCCGGACCGAGCCCCTTGCGGCGGACTTTCTCGACCGCCTGCCTGCTCGTTTTGACGCCGAGCTTTTTCAAGATTTTGTTGACTTGGTTTTTCAGCGTGCTTTCCGCCTTGAACAGCATCTTCTCGATTTGGGACTGCGTATATCCGGCCTCGATCAGCTCGAACACTTCGCGCTCGGCCTGGGTGAGGGGCTTGAGCTGCTCCTCGCGCTTGAGCCGCGCGAATTCCTTCAGCAGCGCGTCCATTGCGGCCGGATGATGGTAAGCCGTGCGGATCGCGTGCGGAATATCCTTGAACCGGCTTTTTTCGATATAATTGACGGCTCCGGCGGTGAACGCCTGCGTGATGACGCGCTCGTCGCGAAGCGAGGTGAGCATGATGATTTTGGCCGGATGAATGTCGTGAATGTCGATGGCCGCGTAAATGCCGTCCATTGCGCCTTCGCCGAGCTGGATGTCCATGAGCACGACATCGAAGTCCAGCGTCCGCGCCAGCCTGACGGCTTCCTCTTTATTCGTCGCCGAGCCGACGACGAGCATGTCGTCTTCGTGATGGAGAAAGCTGGTCATGGCTTTGATCCACTCCGGGTCGTCCTCGACCAGCAGCACTTTGATCTGTTCCACGGTCAGGCTCCTTTCGATTTTACAACGGCCGACGAAGGAAAGTGCAGCGTGACGCGGGTCCCCTCGTTAACCCGGCTGGTCAGCTCGACCGATCCTTTGCATTGGCGCATCACATTGTAGACGTAAGAGAGTCCGAGACCGAAGTTGCTTCTGCCGCTTTTGGTGCTGTAAAACGGTTCGAACACCCGGCCGATCCGGTCCTGGGGAATGCCGATTCCGTTGTCTTCGACCGACAGCGAGACGCCGCTTCGCCCGCGCTCAAGCCGGAGGACGACCGTTCCGCCGTCCGGCAGCGCTTCGATGGCGTTGGACAGCAGGTTTTCCAGCATTTCCGTCAGGTGAACGGGATCGCACAGCAGCGTCGGCCTCGCGGCGAAGGCGCAGATCAGCTCGATTCCCAGGCGTTCCGCTCGCTCCCGGTTGCGCTGGACCGCTTCTTCCGCCAGCTTGTCGGGCCGGCAAGGCTCGGGCTTAAGCTCGATCCGCTTCGTCCGGCTGTGCATCCGCTCCGCCATCGCGAGCAAATGCTCCGAGGCGCTGGCGATCAGTTCCAGGTGCTCCCGCGCGGCCTCGTCCTGCCGAGTCAGGGAGCGCCTGATATTTTCCGCGCTGATGGCGATTTTGCCGATTTCGTTTTTGATCGAATGGCTCAGCAGATGGGTACCGGAGCTTGCCGCTTGCATCGCGCTGTCCATCGGGTCGCGTTCCACGCGCAGCTTGATGCCGAGCACCCCGTACACGAACAGGCTTAAGATCGCCACCGCGAACGAATAAATGAAGAACGGGGACACATAGCGGAAAAAATCGAAGTCGGGCTTGACCAGTTTGGCCACATAAATCAGGAAAAGGACGGCCAGCAAGGTCGGCACCATCATGACGGTGATGATCAGCCGGTTGCGCCGCTTGACGCGGTCGTTTTCCTTAAGCAGCGCCGCCGCGAGCAGGACGCAAGCGCCCGTGTAATAAGGGGCGGCCCAGGCGAGCAGCCAGCCGTAATCGATCCGAAAGGCGGGACCGCAGACCGAAGCCGCCAGCGTCGCGGCGGGCGGGAGCAGCAGCAGCCATTTCCACAACCGCTTTCGGGCGGGACTGGCCACAAGTTCCGAATAGACGAGGGCGAAAACCGCGACGGCATAAGGCGTAACCGCCAGGTTTGCGAATTGAATCGCCTGCGCCGCCGCGTCCCATCCGGACTCGCGAAGAAAATCGGTCAGCCCGCCGATCGCGGCAAAAGCCAAAAAGAGAAACGCCCAGCGGTTGATTTCGTGGCGCGGATTGCCCGCGAGCAGTACGATAGCGGCGCCGAAAAGCGCGAAAAAATAGTAGAGCATCGACCTCATCCCAATCCGGAAGCCTTTATAGGTAATCTACCATATTCGGACGGAAGGGGCGACAGGCAAGGCGCATGTTTGAGGTCTATGACTGTATATGGACTGCTCTTCGCTGAAGTGGTTTTGCCAAACCGGAAGCGGGTTTGTGACCAGGTCTTAAGCCGGAAGAAAAACCCTCCCCGAGTTTAGCGGGGACCCCATCCGGGGTCCGATAACATCGGTTTATCCTTCCTGTACAGTAAAAGCAAATACGGTTAGGAAGGGTGTCTGATGTTGAATATTCAAGCGGATGGCAGGGGGAAACCGGGGATCCGTTTTTTTGAGGGGGAGAAATGGCTGGTCGCGAGCGGGCTGCTTGGTCTCTTGCTGGCGGGGATCTGTGCGGTTTGGGTCATGTTGTATGGGGGAAAGGTTGCCCCGGAGGGCGATGTTTCCAAGGCGTTTTCCTTTAATGCTGCACTGGGGGTGTTCTTGATGTCGACAGCGGCCATTGTGCCGTTTTCGGCGATGAGCGCCAAAGGAAGAGCTTTTTTTCGGTGGTCTTATATTATGCTTGCTCTTTATGCTTACGTTGCGGAAACCGTACAAAACTTTCGCGGCATGAATCCAAGGTTCGTCAACGACGGTACGGCCTTCGACAGGGGCGTCAGCGGGATTTTTACGTTTGTGGCTCTTCTGCTGGTATTGTTTTACTGCATGCTCGCGTTTCAATATTTCCGCAAAAAAGCTTATACCCTGAACCCGGACATGGTGCTAAGCATTCGCTATGCGATGTTCGCGGTCATGATCTCGTTTGCGGCCGGCATCTGGATCTCCTTCAACCAGGGTCGATAATTCGGGGAACACGGCAATATCATCTGGCTGCATGGGCTCGGCTTTCATGCTCTGCAAGCACTGCCTTTTGTCGCCTGGCTGACCGAACGCAAATCGCTTGTTTCTCCGGTTCGCCGCATTATGATCCATGCTTCGGGAATTTTTTATTTGCTCGGCTTGGCTGCGATCGGCTGGCAGACGTATCTCGGATACTCCATATTCACGTGGTCCTTGTTGCCGCTTTTCACTGCCTGCTGTTTCCTGATTGCGGCATCGCCGGTTGTCCTTCTGTTGCAAATGAAGACGAATTTGCCGTCAAGGGATTAAATCGCAAAATGGCCGGTGGCGGACGGGCTGAAGCTTATGGAAAATGTCGTCTCCCGGCTTATCGGCCGGAATTCGGAGCCTTCCAGCGGAGGACGATGACCGTTCCCCGGCCCAAAGAGGTGGACACTTCAATCGAGCCGCCCATCCCTTCCACAAGCGCCTTCGTCACGGCCATGCCGAGCCCGGTTCCTTCGGTGCGGCTTTCGGTATCCGTTCCCCGGTAATACCGTTCGAACAGCCGCGCCGCCGTCCGCTCGTCCATGCCGTCTCCGTCGTCCGCGAACGAGACGGCGATTTCGCCTTCCGGCTCCGTTTGAACGGATACGGTCAGCGTTGTGCCTTCCTTGTTGTGCAGCAGGGCGTTGGCCGTCAGATTGTCGATAATCCGCTGAAACCACGGCTTGTAGACCGAAAGAAGCGCGGGTCTGCGGTCCGGCACGAAGCGGATGCTGCCTTCCGGGTACAGCGGATGGCTGGACGCCTCCCGCACGGCTTCCGCCAAATATTCGTTCAGATCGACGGTTTCCAGGGACGGGGCCCGTCCTCCGTGCCGCAGATGGTAGGTTAACGTAAGATCGTTGATGAGTTCGTCCAAATGCGAGGATTTGTCCAGGATCACCTTCGCGAAGGACCGCACTTCTTCCGTCGTCCATTCGTAGGCATCCGCGTTCAGCATATGCGCGTACCCTTTAATCGAAGAAAGGGGCGTCTTCAGATCGTGGGAGACGCCGGCGATCCACTCGTCCTTCAGCCGTTCGTTCTCCGCTTGCATCTCTTCGTTGCGGCGAAGCGTTCGGGACAGGGAATCGAGAGAGCGGATGACATCCTCGAAAACGCGGTAGCCGCGTTTGGTTTTGCCTTTTCGGTTGCGGCTTCGCGGCCGTCCGGACGGGTCCGCGGGCTCGACGTAGCTTCCTTCGTCCAATGAACGGAGCCAGGTCAGCATATGGACGATCGGGGACCCGAACCGGTGCCCGAACCAGCCGGCGACCAGCGCAAAGACAAGCATGGACGCGGCAAAAAGCAGGCCGATGGCCGTGGCCAGCACCCGGACTTCCGGCGCGATCGCCGGCTCCTCGCCGGGTGCGTAGCCGGGCAGAGGCGCGCTCAACACCCAAGTCCGCCCGGTCGTCTCGTCGTAGCGGGAGGTCAGCGTCGCGCCGTAGCGGTCGGGATAAATCGAACGAAGCGCCATCTCCTGCACCGAAAACCGGCCGAGCGCTCCCTTCGGCTTGTTGAACGACGCCAACTCGTTGCCGGACGGATCGAGCACTTGCAGCCAGGCGCCGGCTTCCCGCAGCCGGTCTTCCAGCTCGCCGGGCAGCGCAATGTTGCCGCCGGCCACTTTTCCTTGTTCCGCCAATTGCCTTAGCAGGAGATCGTCCTTGTTGCTCAGGCCGTAAATCAGCGTATGGGTGACGCCGTCCTTGCTCTGAATCCACAGATAAAGCTGGTAAGGGAAGGGCGTTTTGCCCAGCCAATAGGCGGTCAGCTCCCCCGGACCGTAGGCGTCCGGCACATCGGGAGGCGTAAAGAAAGCGTCCGTCACCCGCCCGTTTTCGTCGATGCGCTGCAGCCAGCCGCCGCTCTCCCGCACCATCTCCAGCAGTTCGGGATCGAACTTCAAATCGTCGCCTTCGGCTTGTATCGTTTGCACCAGCCGGTACAGGCCGGCGCTTTCGAAATCCCTTGCCGCCTCGATTCGCGTCAGCTGATGAATGGTCCAGTAGAGCGCGCCTCCCGCCAAAGCCAACAAAGCGAACCCGGCCAGCGCCAGCCAGGCGATCAGGCGAAACGCAAGCCGCCATTTAACGTTCATGAACGTTCTCCCTCTTCACCAGCTTGTAGCCGAGCCCGCGCACGTTGACCAGATACTTCGGCCGGGCCGGGTCCGGCTCGATCCGCTCGCGGATGCGGTGGATGTGCACCATGACCGTGTTGTCGTCGTTGACGCTGTTTTCGCCCCATACCCGTTCGTACAGTTCGCTTTTCGTAAACACCCGGTTCGGATGTTTGCAGAAAAACAACAGCAGTTGAAAAACAAGCGTCGGACACGGCACGACAGCGCCCTCCACGCGAAGCTCGGCGGCCGCCTCGTCGACCTGAAAACGGCCGAAGTCGAACACCGGACCGCCGCCGGCGGACGGGGCCGCGTCCGAAGCCGCCGGTTTGCCGGAGCGGCGCAGCAGCGACTTGATGCGGGCGATCACTTCCAGCGGATTGAACGGCTTGGTCACGTAGTCGTCGCCGCCGACGGCAAATCCGGTCAGCTTGTCGAGGTCCGTCGTCCGCGCGCTGAGGAACAGAATCGGGGCGTCCGTCAGCCGGCGGATGAGCGGGCACGCCTCCACGCCGCTCATCTTCGGCAGCATCACGTCGAGCACGATCAGATCGTATGCCCGCCGCTGGCAGCTTTCCAGCGCCTGCTCCGCCGTTGCCGCCTTGTCGATATGCACGAATCCTTCCTTGCGCAGCGCCGTCTCCAGCAGCTTGAGAATCGCTTGTTCGTCGTCAACGAGTAGGATAAAGGCATCTTTCACGCGGTAAAAATCTCCTTTGCCGAACATGTTCACCTTATTTTAACATCGTTTTCCTGCCGGATAAGCGGCCCGAAATCTTAACGGAATCTTAATTTTCGGCGGACGATTTAAGACGAAGGTAAGACGCGGTTAGCCTGCGGGCAAGACGGGGCTTGTAAGATGGAGGTGAACATAGAAAAAAGGCATGGAAGGTGTGGGGACGGATCATGAAAAAACGGGGTTTGGCGATCGTTCTCGCCGCCGCGCTGCTTGCGGGCTGCGGCGGCAACGAAGGCAAGGAGCCGGCGGAAACGGCGGGCGCATCGGCAAGCGGCACGGGGGCGCCGTCTTCGCAGCCGGCGCAAACGGAGGCGGCGAATGCGGCCCAAGAGGTTCGATACGAAGCCGGACAAATCAGGCAGGCGTTGCTCGACGGAGATTACGAGAACGTCTACGCGCAGTTTACCGAAGATTTTCAGAAGGAGATTTCGCTTTCCGATTTCCGCGAGGCGGTGCAAAGCTTCAGCGAGGGCGTGGAAACGTGGGTGCCGCACACGGGCTTTGAAGTCAACGGCGGTCAATACGTCACCTGGAAAGACCAAGGAGGCAAGCGGGGGCTGATCGTCACCATGGACGACGGGAACCGAATTTCGGGACTGCGGCTGGTGAATGTCGGGAGCTTTCCGGAAACGGACAAGGCGAAGACGAAGCTGGCTTACGGGCTGCCGTTCAAAGGGGAATGGTTCGTGTTCTGGGGAGGCGCAAACGTTCTCGCCAATTATCATTACGAGTTCGAAAGCCAGCGCTACGCCTACGATTTCATTCAAGTCAAGGACGGGTATTCGTATAAAGGCGATCCGGCCCGAAACGAAAGCTACTATGCGTTCGGGCAGGAGGTCGTCGCGCCGCAGGACGGCAAGGTGGTGCAGGTTGTGAACGATGTCGAAGACAACGAGCCCGTCGGAGCGATGAACGAGCGGCAGCCGGCCGGCAACATGGTCGTGATCGATCACGGCAACGGGGAATACAGCGTTTTGGCGCATTTGAAGAAAGGATCCGTAACGGTGAACGTCGGCGACCGCGTGTCCAAAGGGGACCCGATCGGCTTGTGCGGCAATTCCGGCAATTCCAGCGAGCCGCATCTGCACTATCAGG
>JGI25329J36429_1000748_pt1 | contig 18822 bp, 17 predicted proteins | sample HigsolmetaAR204D_FD_36429 | JGI IMG/M metagenome (IMG submission 36429)
GCGTTTCTCACCGAAAAATGGTGACGAGAACGGGGCTCGTCGTCAAAAACAAGCATTTCTCACCCAAAAACGGTGACGAGAACGGGGCTCGTCGCCAAAATAGAGCACTCTTCACTTCAAAATGGTGACGAGAATAGGGCTCGTCGTCAAAAAATAGCGGTTTTCACCAAAAAACGGTGACGAGAATTAGTCTCGTCGTCAAAAAAGAACGTTTCTCACCGAAAAATGGTAACGAGAATAGGGCTCGTCGTCAAAAAATTGAGTTTTCCGCCCAAAAGTGGCGACGAGAAACGAGGCTCGTCGTCAAAAAAGAGCGTTTCTCACCGAAAAATGATGACGAGATCGGGTTTCGCCGCCAAAATAGAGCAGTTTTCACCTCAAATTGGTGACGAGAATAGGTCTCGTCGTCGAAAATGAGACTTTTTCACCCCAAAATGGTGACGAGATTCGCCCTCGTCGTCAAAATAGGTCATCCGTAAAAGATGACCTTTTTCCAAAATTAATTTGCCACGATATTTACCAATTTTCCCGGTACGGCAATCACTTTACGGATTGTTTTCCCGGCCAATTGGGCTTGAATGGCTTCATCCGCTTTTGCCAATTCCTCCAATTGCTCCTTACTGCTATCCACCGGCACCATTTTCTTAGCCCGAACTTTGCCATTCACTTGAATAACAATTTCGATTTCATTATCAACTAATTTACTTTCGTCAAAAGTCGGCCAAGTCGAAAAAGTAATCGATTCATGATGCCCTAATTTTGACCATAGCTCCTCAGCGATATGCGGGCAAACCGGTGATAACAATTGCAAAAATCCTTCCGCAAATTTCCGCGGTACTTCCCCAACTTTATAGGCCTCATTGATAAATACCATTAATTGGGAAATTGCTGTGTTAAAACGAAGGCCTTCATAATCCTCCGTCACTTTCTTCACGGTACGGTGATATGTTTTTTCCAATTCATCGCCAACTTTGTCGACAATCTTATCAGAAAGCGTGCCATCCTCGTTAACAAAGAGACGCCAAATCCGGTCCAAGAACCGGCGCGAACCGTCAAGTCCGGTTGTTGACCAAGGTGCGGATGCTTCCAGCGGTCCCATGAACATTTCATACAAGCGCAATGTATCGGCTCCGTGGCTTTCCACAATTTCATCCGGGTTTACAACATTGCCTTTCGATTTACTCATTTTTTCATGATTTTCACCGAGGATCATTCCTTGGTTAACCAATTTTTGGAATGGTTCCTTCGTAGGTACTACCCCAATATCGTATAGTACTTTATGCCAGAACCGGGCATATAGCAAGTGTAGGACTGCATGTTCAGCTCCACCGATGTACAAATCAACCGGCAACCAATATTTCAATTTTTCCGGATCTGCGATAAATTGATCATTGTTCGGATCGATGTAGCGGAGATAATACCAGCAGCTACCGGCCCACTGTGGCATTGTATTTGTTTCCCGACGTCCTTTTTTGCCTGTCACCGGATCAATGACTTCCAACCAGTCTGTCGCATTGGCAAGCGGTGATTCCCCGGTTCCGGACGGTTTAATTTCTTTCATTTCCGGTAAAAGCAGCGGCAATTCTTCTTCCGGAACAGTTGTCATGGTACCGTCTTCCCAATGAATAATCGGAATCGGTTCACCCCAATAGCGTTGACGGCTGAACAACCAGTCACGCAATTTGTATTGAACTTTTTTCTGCCCGATGCCTTTTTCTTCTACCCAAGCAATCATTTTTGCAATGGCATCTTGTTTATTCAAACCATCAAGAAATCCGGAATTTACATGCACGCCGTCACCGGTATACGCTTCTTTTTGAATATCCCCGCCGGCAACAACTTCACGGATCGGCAAATCAAATTTTTTCGCAAATTCATAGTCACGTTCATCATGTGCCGGTACCGCCATAATTGCCCCGGTACCATAAGTGGCCAGCACATAATCGGCAATCCAGATGGGCATTTTTTCACCGCTTGCCGGATTCACTGCATAAGCGCCGGTAAATACACCCGTTTTTTCTTTTGCCAAATCCGTCCGCTCCAAGTCAGATTTTGTTTGGACTTCTTTAAGGTACGCTTCAACTGCATCCTTTTGTTCAGCTGTCGTAATTTTCTCGACTAAAACATGTTCTGGAGCCAAAACCGCATACGTGGCACCGAACAAAGTATCCGGACGTGTTGTGAAGACGGTGAAAGTATCGTCGTGACCGTCAATTTGGAAGTTAATTTCTGCACCCTCTGAACGGCCAATCCAGTTCCGTTGCATTTCTTTAATACTTTCGGACCAGTCCAATTCATCCAAATCTTCCAATAGACGATCGGCATATTCAGTAATCTTTAACATCCATTGTTTCATCGGTTTCCGAATTACCGGGTGGCCTCCGCGTTCACTTTTCCCATCGATGACTTCTTCGTTGGCAAGAACTGTTCCAAGCGCCGGACACCAGTTAACCGGCACTTCATCAATATAAGCCAGCCCTTTTTCATACAATTTGATAAAAATCCATTGGGTCCATTTGTAATAATTCGGATCGGTTGTATTCACTTCCCGCTCCCAATCATAGGAAAAACCTAGATCGTTTAATTGTTTCTTAAATGTTTGAATATTTTTTTCAGTAAATTCAGCCGGATCATTACCTGTATCAATTGCATATTGTTCGGCAGGTAATCCGAACGCATCCCAGCCCATTGGATGAAGAACATTATAGCCTTGCATTCTTTTCATACGTGCAGTAATATCAACCGCCGTAAAACTTTTCGGATGTCCGACGTGAAGACCTGCCCCTGATGGATAAGGAAACATTCCCATTGCAAAAAATTTCGGTTTATCTTTGTCTTCGGTTGTTCGAAATGTATGATGTTCTTGCCAATAGTTTTGCCATTTCTTCTCGATTTGTCTATGGTTGAAACTCACTGAAATTGCCTCCTTTAACTTTTTCAATTATCCTCCATTTTGACCAATAGCTTTCTTTTCAAAACATTCACAAATAAAAATCCCCCCATCCCAAAACTGATTTGGGACGAGAGGATTGTCTCCCGCGGTACCACCCAATTTAATATATATCAGCATATAATGCCGAAATATATTCACTTGATTAGCCCGTAACGTGGGTCGAGCCGGCAAATATTACTCAATTCATATTTGCAACTCAGAGGCGAGTTCATGTTGCTGATGACTAACTCCCACCGACCGTTAGCTCTCTTTGAACAACAGCGGACATTACTACTCCTCGTCACCGTTTTTATCCAGTTAGTATGGCAATATTATAGTGAAAAATTTGGAAAAAAGCAAGCAAAGTTCGAGGAATTTCGATAATTCACCCCGCTCATTAACAATCAACAGGGGCCATCTATCTCTCACTTAGTAAAAATGAATCGGACATTTGCAAAATTGCTCTTTTCCTTCCCCTTATTATCCCGAGTTTTGAGACTGAAGTTTGATTTGTCGTTAAACTCGGGATAAACTTACATTGCCATGCTATCGGGATTAAACTTTGTCAGTGGNAGGTGACTGAGAACATAGTTTTTAAAAGCTTATCTGGTCGAAACGAATTGATAGTTAAAGTCAATTTCAAAACCGAGATCNTCCAACATTCGTAAATCGGCTGAATCTGCTTGACCTTCTGTAGTTAAATAGTCGCCAACAAAAATTGAATTGGCCGGATATAACCCGAGCGGTTGCAGACTGCGTAGATTTACTTCTCGACCGCCGGCAATCCGAATTTCTTTTGAAGGATTGACAAACCGCATCATCGCTAATACTTTTAAACAATACCGGGGATTTAATTCCTTTGTTCCTTCCAAAGGGGTCCCGCTTATGGCATTTAAGAAATTTACTGGAATGGAATCAGCATCTAAAGCTTTTAAACTGAAAGCCATATCAACGACGTCTTCTTTCTTTTCTTTCATACCAACAATAATTCCTGAGCATGGAGAGATTCCCGCCTGTTTTACCCTTTCAACAGTATGTATCCGATCTTGATAGGTGTGGGAAGTGGTAATTTCGGGATGATGTCTTTCTGATGTGTTTATATTATGGTTATAACGATCGACTCCGGCTTCCTTCAGTTTTACCGCTTGTTCCGGTTTTAAAATACCTAAGCATGTACAAATCGTTAACGGATATCGCTCCTTTATCTCCTTGACAGCTGCAGCAACGGTTTCAATTTCGCGATTACTTGGTCCTCTCCCACTTGCAACAATACAATACGTACCTATTTTCATATCATAANCTTGTTTCGCACCGGCTAAGATTTCTTCTTTTGATAACATCGTATATTTTTCNATCGGTGCTTTGGAAATGCTTGATTGCGAACAGTAGCTGCAATTTTCCGGACAAATACCTGATTTGACATTTTTTATTTTATTTAACTTCACTTTATTTCCATAATAATGGNGACGAATGATATATGCACCGTGAAGAAGTTCCAGTAATTGTTTATCAGGTGTTAGTAATATTGNTAATGCCTCTTCATATGTTATTTCCTTGCCATTTAGTACTTCATATGCCAGTTCTTTCCAATCCACAAAATTTCCTCCTTTTCCCCTTGTTTCTCTGTCAAAGCTATGCACCTAATTTCAATTTTTTGAATTGGCCTTTTGAAAGGATGGAAACCCGCATGCGATGAGCAAAGATTCCGGCAACTACTGCAAGAATAATGTCTTTAGGAAGCGGCGGCAACATCCAAAGCCATGCCAATCCATATGAAAATCCGTCCGGTGCATCTGCCCAAAATTTATAAGCGAAATACATCCAGTTCGTCCCGAATAAATAATTAATCGCAGTGGCAACTAATGATGCAAAAACATACCATGATACAGTTTTTTTCTTTTCAATAATTTTTCCGCCCACGTAAGCAGCCAAAATGAAAGAAAGTATAAAGCCAAAGGTTGGGCTAAGAAGTGAACCAAATCCACCGCTAAAACGGGCAAAAACCGGTAATCCGACAAGTCCCATAAATGCATAAACACTTGTCGTAATCGCACCTAGGCGACTCCCTAGTATTAAACCGGATAACACGGCAAAAAATGTTTGTAAAGTGATCGGCACCCCACCTACTACCGCAAAGGGAATAATGGATGTAATATTTGCTCCGATTGCAATTAAAACAACAAACATACTAACCAATGTGATTTCAATAGTTTTCATTCGCGTTACCTCCTTTAAACAGTTGATATTTTAAAAATAATGAATAAGGAGGTATTTGTCAACTTATTTTTAGTATTAGTTAACATATTTTAAAAATAATTTTTAGTTCGCCTAGTTCAACAATCTTACCCGGATTTAACAGTATAGGACCAATTTCAATAGTGACATCACGATATTTCAACAACAAGATTCCCAATTCAATAAACCCACCCTTGAATTCAACAGTAACCCCCGCCAATTCAACAGTAAAAGGAAAAAATTCAACAGTAGATAGACGGGAATTCAACAGTAAATAGAAAAAATTCAACAGTAAATAGAAAAAATTCAACAGCAAATAGAAAAAAATCAACAGTGCACTCTTAAAATTCAACAGTACCCCCACCGATTTCAACAGTAAGATACCTTAATTCAACAGTGTATCCTAAGTTTCACCAGTGCCACACCAAAATATCAACCGCAAAAAAATCGCTGCCCGAAATGAGGCAGCGATTCAGTGAAGACAGCTTTACACAACTTTTGTCTGAAATTTTTTGTCCAAACCTTTATCATAAAAAATCGTTGTAAACATTGAAATAANGTACAGAAAAAATAAAATAATAATGAGGATAGACATCCCAAAATGATCGACAAGAATACCACCTAAAATCGGTCCGACCATCCTTCCTGCGGTTGCAGCACTGTTAATAATACCTTGGTAAAATCCTTCTTTCCCTTTTGGTGCCAATTGATCTGCGATAGTCGGAATGGCCGGCCAAACGAGCATCTCTCCACAAGTCAAAATAATCATTGCAGACATAAAACCGCTGAAATNGTGAGAAACGGCAACAACACCAAAGGANACCAAGAATATGAAAGTGCCGATGATAATTTGTATTTTTAATGATCGGGCAAACTTTTTCACAAATACGGCCAATAGCGGTTGTGCCAAAACAATTAATGCACCGTTCACTGTCCACAGAAGGCTGTATTGCTCAAGGGAAATATGAATTTCTTGCGTGTACGTTGCAATTGTTGTTTGCCACTGAACATAGGCTATCCAGCAAAGTGCATAACCAATAGAAAGAATAAGCAGGGCACGCATATTCCGTCTATAATGATGTACATTTTCTCCTTGAATTTTTATGGAGGAGATTCCACTGACAGCCTCNTCGGAAATATTTCGATAAGACATAAATGCAATGATAAAAAAGATAAGGTATAAGACCATATTGGAAATAAAAATTAAATCAAAAGAAATAGATGCAATAAAGCCTCCCATTGCGGAACCGATAGCAACACCGATATTTGCCGCCACATACATCGCATTAAATGCTTTTCTGCCTCCATCTTTCCATGCTGCACCGGCTAAAGCGTAAATGGAAGGGTTGACAACCCCGGATCCCAAGCCGATAAAAACAAGTAGAATCGCATAACTTGGCCAACCATGTGAAAATGTTAGAGCAATTAATGCGGCCAGTGTAATTCCGGCACCGGTAATAATGGCCTTAAAACCACCAATTTTATCAAACAAATAACCGCCTAACAAATTCCCAATGACCGAAGCTGCCGCATTTAACATTAAAACAAAACCTGCCAAAGATAACGATTTTCCTAAATAGTCGTGTAAATAAATGGTATTTAACGGCCATAAAAAAGAGCCTCCGGTAGTGTTGATCAAATGACCAATAAAAATAAACCAAAACGGACGAGGCATGAAAAACACTCCTTATAAAGTTTCATCCGTGGGATCATTCTCCCACGGATAGTTAGTTGAACCAATCGGACCTTTATGGACAGCCCTTCACTACTCTTCTTTGTAAACTCAAAATCATGATGTGGGGTATCACTGCCCAATAAGGTGGGATAAAAATTTTTCTAACAATATATTTAAGTTCACAAATTATTGTAGGAGTTTTTTTATAAACATGCAAAGAAAAGTTTTTGTGCAATAATATTTCTTTTTACATCAAATCATAAATATATTCAAAATCATTTTAAAGAAAACTCGGCGACTGCCGAACCTTCAGGCGTTGGCAGAGCCGCTAGAGCACTTATACTTAATTCTTAAAATTTCCCTCTACGTCGAAATCGCTTCTTTGCTGGAAATTTATACATTCTTAACGTACAAAAAAGGGTACCTAGAGGAATAAAGAAAATAATTCCTCATTCCAGGCACCCTCAAGTTCATTAATGATGGTCGAGCAATGTCATTTCATTTTGCAAAGATTGGATTTGTAATCTCATCCGATGAAGACGGTCTCTTTGCACGGCATTGGCACTCCTATACACGGCCATTAGTTCATTATATTGGTCTTCCAGCCTTTGTTGTGCCTCACGATATTCTTGATCATGAAAATGCCCTTGTTTTGAACCGTCGATTAACTGTTCTTGTGCAAATTCAACCGTTTGCTGACATTGGTAAAGAAAATCCTCCATAGACTTTCTTGTTGTCATCCACGCCCCTCCTCAATACCATCATTCATGTCCTTTCACATTTATTTTCCTCGTTTCATTGTAAATGTTGTCTCTCAATTAATGGGAAAATTGTCAAACACGATTTTTCCTTTAAGAACATGCAAGATATGAATAGGGATGATAAAATGAAAGTTATGGAATAAGTTAGTCATAAAAAACGCTCCTTATAAAGTGAAACTTCCATCAGTAGGGATTTGATGGTTAGTTAACCAATCAGACGCATGCGGGCATTTTCTTTGTAAACTATAATCTTGAGGGTGGGTCTTGACTCGCCGTTAAGATGCGATAAAACTGAAAGGAAGTTACGTTACGCAATGAATCCATTTCCGTATACAAATGATCATAAACGATACCATACTTGGAATTATCATCTAAGAAACCAGTTTGGCCATAAAGTTTTTAAAATTTCGTTGGACGGCGGGTTCGATTGTCCAAACCGTGATGGCACGGTCGCCTATGGGGGCTGTACGTTCTGCAGTGCGGCCGGATCCGGTGATTTTGCCGGTAATCGAGTTGAACCGATTGAGGTCCAATTTCAGTCAATAAAAGAAAAAATGCATCAAAAATGGAAAGACGGAAAATATATTGCTTATTTCCAAGCTTTCACCAATACACATGCCCCCGTTGATGTTTTACGGGAAAAATATGAGACGGCACTCAAGCAAGACGGTGTTGTCGGTTTATCGATTGCAACAAGACCGGACTGCCTTCCCGATGACGTCGTCGAATATTTAGCTGAGTTAAATGAACGGACCTATCTTTGGGTTGAATTAGGTTTACAAACGGTCCACGAGCAAACAGCCAAACTCATTAATCGCGCCCATGATTTTCAAACCTATGTAGATGGTGTTGAAAAATTGCGCAAACATCATATTCGCATCTGCAGTCATATTATTAACGGGCTGCCAATGGAGACACCGGAAATGATGATGGAAACCGCAAAAGCAGTCGCAGCTCTTGATGTTCAAGGAATTAAAATCCACTTGCTCCATTTATTAAAAGGAACTCCAATGGTAAAACAATATGAAAAAGGAATGTTGAAATTTTTAACCTTTGATGATTATGTCAATCTTGTTTGCGACCAATTAGAAATTTTACCCCCGGAAATGATTGTTCATCGGATTACCGGTGATGGTCCGATTGATTTAATGATTGGTCCGATGTGGAGTGTAAACAAATGGGAAGTGCTGAATGCGATTGATGCCGAATTGGAACGGAGAAACAGTTATCAAGGGAAGTTTTATCATGCAACTGTTGATCAGGAAGTGCATAGGGTATGAAGTTAGAAAAAATCTTGCCCTATTCACATTCTTTGTTGGAAAAAGCGGCTGCGACCGGTGATGTTGTTGTTGACGCCACGGTTGGTAACGGCAATGACACAATTTTTCTTGCCAAATTGGTCGGGCCGACTGGAACGGTTTTTGGCTTTGATATTCAGCAGGAAGCGATTGAGCGGACGAAGGAGAAATTGGCAAATAATGGTTTGCACGATTCGGTTATTCTGTTCCAAAGTGGGCATGAAAATTTGCTGGATTGCATTCCGGATTTATACCACGGGAAAATTAAAGCGGCCATTTTTAATCTTGGTTACTTACCAAATGGTGATCATTCAATCGTTACAAAACCGGAAACAACAATTACAGCCATTGAACAGCTGTTAGAAATAATGGATGTGGAAGGGATTATTGTCCTTGTGATCTACCAAGGCCATTCGGAAGGAAAAATTGAGAAGGAAGCTTTACTTAAGTTTGTAACTAATCTTGATCAACAAAGAGCACATGTATTACTTTATCAATTTTTAAATCAAAAAAATGACCCGCCATTTATTGTTGCAATTGAAAAACGGTAAGGGGGAAGTAAAAACCTTTTGGGAAGTAGCCAAAAGGTTTTTCTTTACTGTCTGATAGTGAGCACTCAAAAAGCTAATTGAATATTTTCCGTGTTGCTAAATGGCCATTCGTCCTGTATCTACGTTAAAAAAACATTTTTCATCCTCTGTAGTGTAGCCCGCTACATGGAGACCTTGAGAATTTTATCACAAAATCTATTCAGTACCAATCAAAGCATCTCATCCGCAATCAACGCATATGACTTCAGCTTATCTTGAAAGTCATAAGTGATTGAAACGAGCATGATTTCATCTGTTTGGTAAAGTTCACTTAATTCTTCAAGCTTTTGTTTGATTTTNTTCGGATTCCCGACAATCATCCGCTTCCGATTTTCCTGAATTCGCTTAAGCTCAAAAGGACTGTACCGATAACTTNTCGCTTTTTCCGGACTCGGTGTTCCTTTCGATTCCATACCTTGCTCCAACATAATCATACTTAAATCTATACTTGATGCAACTCGTTCTGCTTCTTCATCCGTTTCGNCACAAATAGCAAATACCGCTACCATATTTTTTGGCTTCTCCAAATAGTTTGACGGAGNGAAATTATTTATGTAGTGATTCATGAACGATACCCCGCCCTCGCCATTAATAAAAAGGGCAAAATTGTAGGGCAACCCCATTTTTGCCGCCAACACAGCACTTGCCGGACTGGAACCTAACATCCAAAGCTCCGGTACAGTCTTAACCATTGGAGATGCCTTCAAGCCATATAAAGGGTTCGTCTCCGGAAGATCATCATATAAATATTGCAGCAATTCTTCTACTTTTTCGGGATAATCATCGACATTCCGAGTACGACTTTTATTCAAAGCGATTGTTGCACGCGGCATTCCACCGGGAGCACGTCCGACACCTAAATCAATTCGTCCCGGCGCCAATCCAGCCAGTACACGAAAATTTTCGGCAACCTTATACGGACTATAATGCGGCAACATTACGCCACCCGAGCCGACTCGTATATGCTCAGTTTTCGCAGCCATATAAGCTAACAACACTTCCGGGGAAGAGCCTGCTAAACTATACGTATCATGATGTTCTGATACCCAAAATCGGGTGTATCCCCATTTTTCGGCAGATTGAGCTAATTCTACCGTATTTTTCAAAGCTTCCTCGGCACTTTGCCCTTCTGATACCGGTGATTGATCTAAAATACTTAGTTTTAAAGACATTTTTCCATCCTCCTTAAGCGTTTTTGTTCAAATGATATGAATTCGCATATAGTGGAAAATTTCAAGTTTTAAGTATTAGTTCGCAAGCCGAAAAAATTTTATATTTTTTCGGTGACCAGAGACTTCGATAGCATTACCTCGCAAGCGAAAATGATTTTTCGCTGATTCCGGCTCTCCTCCTACCTATTACTGAGTTTTCCTTGCTTGATATTTTCGATAGGCTTTTGCATTTATATAAAAGAAGTAGCTTTTCGTACCACCTAATTTTAATAATTTTTGTGACAGTTCCTTTAATGATTGTTGTTCATCAACTTTCCCGTCGGATAAATATAAACCAAGTAAGCCGCGATTAATTAACTGATGAAATTTCCGATCCGGTAATTCCTTCGTATGTGTATCTGCCTCTTGTAAAAATAATCGAAACCTACGATACAGCTGTTCATGATTTTTATAATAAAAACAAAAGTTCAAATCACCGCCTTCCCGATCTTCTTCCTGGTCAATGAAATAATCGAGGAGGATGTGGAGCCCCTGAATATATGGAAAATAACCGTTGCGAATGGCTAATCCATCTTTTTCGGTAAAATCATCCCGCGTCGCATAGGCAACTAAACAAAAAATCCCTAATGTTGAACCGGAACAAGCGGAAAATTCAAACCATTCCATTTCCGGGAGATTCGTTTTTGACTCGTTAAACCATTTTTGTAACCGGGGAATCCGCTCCTCTACTTTCACATGTTTATGTACCTGTAAATCACAGTAATACTGGCATAGCTCAATTAAATATTCTTTAATCATTGGGTAATGCTTTATTTTTTTCAATACATTTTGGCAAGTTGTTACCAATTCCTGCAAATAGTTGCCATCCTCTTGATCATCCCGGTACCTGTAATAGTTCGTTCCCCCTTTTCCGACAGTCAATGCGGTTATCATGGATTCATGAAGTGCTCGAAAATCTGTCGGGTCTTGTGAATTGGAACGATCACATAAATTATCCAAGTAATCACTGATTGTTTGATAAGCAATAATGAAGGATATGACTTCCGGATAGTTTTTCTCTGCCAAAAGAGCCAATATTGATCCACCTTCACAATGGAATCGTTTATTCTTAATACTTAAAAGCGCCTGTTTTCGCAATTCTTCATTCGGTATTTCATTCGCCCGCTTTTTCCAATAGTCTAGTTCCTTATGAACAGCTGGAAAAATTTTCTTATATGAATGAATCATTAACGTTATTGGGCCAGATGGAACTGCCACTTGATTCGCCTCACTTATCACTTATTACAATATAGTTTTTTTATATAAAGTATATTATATCGAAAAACAACTTGAATTTGTAATGACCTGTTTTTTCCGGCGTAGTTTTCTTTATTCTAACTTTACTCCTATGTTAAGCGTGAATAATTAATTATTATCATGTAAAATAGACTAGGTAGATTTTCATGAAGGGTGGAGTTGGATGTATAAAATATATCCCTATAAAGGGAAATACCCAAAGATTGCTGAAACGGCTTATTTGGCTGATTTTGTTACGGTAACCGGAGNTGTGGAAATNGGGGAATATTCCAGCGTGTGGTTTCAAACGGTAATTCGTGGNGATGTGGCGCCGACAAAAATCGGGAATAACACAAATATTCAAGACTTATGCATGCTTCANCAAAGTCCCGGTAATCCGTTGATTTTGGAAGATAATGTGACAATTGGCCATCANGTTACCTTGCATAGTTGCATCATTCGTAAAAATGCGCTTGTCGGTATGGGCTCCATTGTTCTTGATGGCGCGGAAATTGGCGAACATGCTTTTTTAGGTGCCGGAAGTCTTGTCCCACCCGGCAAAAAAATTCCGCCACATACAATGGCTTTCGGCAGACCGGCAAAAGTAATCCGGGATTTAACTGACGAAGATTATGAAGAAATGAATCGGATTTACAAAGAATACCGGGAGAAAGGGCAATATTATAAAAATTTAAGAGACAATTACTAAAAAGACCGGATACCTNATTTCCCGGTCTTTTCANGNACTGCAAACTATTGAATAAANTCCACCTTTGGACCAAAGAACTCATAGCGAATATGGTGTTCAGGCAAACCCATCTGATTTAATATTTGAACAACAGCTTTCATAAAGGGTACCGGTCCACATAGATAACAAATAGTATTTTTAGATACAACCTTTTGTAAAAATGAAAGATCGATATAGCCGATATGATCACAGTCGGTCTCCTCAAGATTTTTTTGTTCTAAAACTGTATAAACTTTTGCCTTGTTTAGTTTTTTCGCAAGCTCCTTAACATAATCACCGAACGCTTGCACATTTTCGTTTTTGGCAGCTTGGATAAATGTGATTTCACGTTCGCTATTATCCTTAACCAATGTCTCAAACATACTTAATAACGGCGTAATTCCGACTCCACCGCTAATGAATGCGACAGGTTCAGTTTCTTCCGTATTTAATACAAAATCTCCAGCCGGTGCACTGATTTCTAGTTGATCCCCGACATGTACATGATCATGTAAATAATTCGATACCACACCCAACGGTTCACATTCATTTTCCCGTTTTACAGAAATGCGGAAATAATCATTCCCGGGTGCACATGATAAACTATAATGGCGATTATGTTTGAATTTTTCATCGGGTATGCTTAGGCGAACTGTTATGTATTGCCCGGGTAAGTAAGTTGGAATAGATGCGCCATCCGTTGGTTTTAAATAAAAAGATGTAATTACTTCACTTTCTTTAATTTTATCAATAACTGTAAATGCTTTAAAGTCAGTCCAACCGCCTTTTTGTAAGCTGGCTTCCCGATACATTTCCCCTTCAACTTGAATAAATACATTGGCAATTTCCTCATACGCTTCTGCCCACGCTTGCAAAATTTCATCTGTTGCTGCTTCACCCAATACCTCTTTAATTGCGGCCAATAAGTTTTCACCAACAATCGGATAATGTTCCGGTCTAATGCTTAAAGCCCGATGTTTATGGGCAATTTGTTTTACTGCCGGTAAAATTATCTCTAATTCATCAATATGTTTTCCTGCAGCAATGACTGTGTTGGCTAAAGCAGTCGGTTGAGTTCCTCTTCGTTGGTTCACATGGTTAAAATAATTTAACAGTTCAGGATGATTTTGAAACATTCTTTTGTAAAATGTGCTTGTAATCGTTGTGCCATATTCCTCTAATACAGGTACGGTTGATTTTACAATTTTGACTGTCTTTTCAGATAACACTATTACCATCTCCTTTAACATGTAAATTAAATACATCTTTAATCTAAAATAATTCTCTCTTTAAAGCAATATTTAAAATACATCTTTTAAAAAACGTTCACAATTAATAAACTGGTACTTTAATCGGTGGAAGAATTGATTGTCAGTTGAACTAATCAGATGTATGTGGGTACCCCCTCTCCTACCTATTTTCCTCGTTGACTATAATTTTTTGGGGCCTAACCTTGCTGTTATCTGTGGGATTTTCTCCATTCCCCACTCATGGTCAGTTTTGAACCAAACGGACGTATGCGAACAGTTCATCCTCTACCTTCTTTATAAACTCGAAAATATTGAGATAGGGATCTTCCTGCCCGTTAAAATAATAAATGTAGTATAATTGAGATAGCCGTAGTGATAATAATCTATCCATGCAAAATCTATGATTGGTGATGATAATGAAACTGACTTCTTATACAGATTATTCTTTACGAACATTGATCTATTTAGCTTCACTTGAAACAGATAGACTTTGCAATATTCAGGAAATTTCAGATGCCTATGGTATTTCAAAAAATCATTTAATGAAAGTGGTTCATCACTTAGGAAAGCTTGGAATTATTGAAACCGTACGGGGAAGAAACGGGGGTTTTCGTTTGGCCCTTCCACCCGGCGACATCAATATCGGTAAACTTGTCCGGCAAACAGAAGATGGTTTTTATTTAGTTGATTGTTTTAATCCCGACACCCCGAATGCTTGTGTCATTACTCCGGTTTGCGGACTTTCTCATATATTAAGAGAAGCTTTACAGGCGTATCTTCATGTTTTGGATAAGTATACACTGGCCGATATTGTAAAGTCGCCCGAGGTCTATCGGGAATTACTATTTAAAGAAACACAATGAGTTTAATGGTGATTATACATCCCCACTGCTGTCTGGCCTATCAGGAATTACTATTTAAAGAAATACAATGAGTAGCAAACCATAGTTATACAAATCTGAAATCAATTTCTAAAATCTCTTTATTAGGATTTAACTTCTCCCATGGACTTTATAACTCAAGAAAGGGGCTGTCCAGAAAGTCATTTTTTCGACTTTTGGATGCCCCTTTCTTGTTTAAAAAACTTGATAAATCAATATTTTAAATGATTCGATATTAGAAGTTCTCCACAATAATTATCCCATTGCTGCTTTTTTCAATAACTCAGCTTTATCTGTTCGTTCCCACGGCAAGTTTATATCCGTCCGACCAAAATGTCCGTATGCCGCTGTTTGTTTATAAATCGGTCTGCGTAAATCAAGCATTTTGATAATTCCGGCCGGTCTTAAGTCAAAATGTTTACGGACTAGATCAACTAAAACTGCTTCATCAACTTGCCCCGTCCCGAATGTATCAATAGAAATTGAAACCGGTTGGGCAACCCCAATCGCATAAGCAAGCTGTACTTCACATTTATCGGCAAGTCCGGCTGCAACAATATTTTTCGCCACATATCGGGCAGCATAAGAAGCGGAACGATCCACTTTCGTCGGGTCTTTTCCGGAGAACGCACCGCCACCATGATGAGCATAACCCCCATATGTATCGACAATGATTTTTCTCCCCGTTAACCCGGCATCACCTTGTGGTCCACCGACAACAAAACGGCCAGTCGGATTAATAAAAAATTTCGTTTTATCATCAATAAACTCGTTTGGAACAACCTTTTTAATAACGAATTCATGAATATCCTTTTTTATCTGATCCAAATTTACTTCTGGGTGGTGTTGTGTTGAAATAACAATTGTATCGATTCGAACCGGTTTGCCATTTTCATCATATTCTACAGTTACTTGAGTTTTCCCGTCCGGACGCAAATATGGAATAATTTCTTCTTTTCTAACTTCAGCAAGCCTCCGTGCCAGCCGATGCGCTAATGATATCGGAAGCGGCATCAACTCACTCGTTTCATTGCAGGCAAAACCAAACATCAACCCTTGGTCACCGGCACCGATTGCTTCGATTTCATCATCAGTCATCAAGCCTTCGCGCGCTTCCAAAGCTTGGTTAACGCCCATCGCAATATCCGGTGATTGTTCATCGATGGCTGTCAATACGCCACAGGTCTCTGCATCAAACCCATATTTTGCCCGCGTATAACCAATTTCCCGAACCGTATCCCTTACTATTTTTGGAATATCAACATAAGAAGTTGTGGAAATTTCTCCAAATACCAGCACTAACCCGGTTGTAATGGATGTTTCCGCAGCAACACGGGCATTCGGATCTTCGCTTAAAATCGCATCCAGAATCGCATCTGATATTTGATCGCAAATTTTATCCGGATGTCCTTCCGTTACCGACTCTGAAGTAAATAGATGTCGTGTCCCCATAATTTTCCTCCTTAAAATCGCGCTGGCATTCATTTTATAAAAGTAAAAGCCAGCTTTTTATTTGAAACGGATACAAGCCAATGCCCAGGATCAACATCGGAACGTTTTTAAACGATCTGCTTTATTATATTAATAAGCATTCCCCATTCAAATTGGAGATATAATTATACAAAAATCTAAAGAAAACTCGGCGACTGCCGAGCCATTAGGCGAAAGCAGAGCCGTAATTGCACTTATGCGTTAGGAAAGTAGAAATTGAAAAATTTCTACTTTCCTATTAGCAAAAAAAAACACCTTCCCATGAGGAAAGGTTGCGCACGTCTTCCTTTCACTCTTATCGTTCAAGGAATCACCTTGCATCGGTTAGCACCTTACTTGCAATAAGTAGGTTGCCGGGTTTCCTCGGGCCTGTCCCTCCACCATCTCGGGATAAGAGTATCCGTTATAGATAAATCATACATGATATGAGAAATATGTCAATTGTTTTAAACAGAGATTAAAAAAGTTTTTTAGAAAACCAATTCAATTCCGTTATCTAAATTAGAAAAATGAGCTTAAAAATGAATGGAAAATGGGGCAATTTTTTTCTTTGAATAGTATATACTAATAAAATATATATGTTATACTATTTTTCGAAGGGTATGAGAAAATAACAAAGGGGAAGGTTTACTAATGAAAATGGTAAGTACGGTAAACAGTCTGTATGAATTAGTAAATGGAAATAATATTTTAGTACAATTATCCGTTCCACAGTTAATGGAAAAAATTATTAACAATAAAGAAGGCTTACTAACTGACAAAGGTGCAATCAGTGTAACAACCGGGAAGTATACGGGGAGATCACCGAAAGATAAATATATTGTTCAAGAAAACTCTGTGCTGAATAAAATCGATTGGGGCAGTGTCAACCAACCAATCTCAAAAAAAGTATTTAACAGATTGTATCATAAAGTTTTGCATTATTTAAAACACAAGAAAGAACTGTACGTGTTTAAAGGATTTGCCGGCGAAGACAAATTATATCAACTGCCAATCCAGGTGATAACCGAATATGCATGGCATAATTTATTTGCCCATCAGTTGTTTATCCGCCCAACCGAAGAAGAATTGAAAAATCACCAAAGTCAATTTACAGTTATTTTTGCACCGGATTTCAAAGCTGATCCGGTCATTGATGGCGTTAGATCGGAAACATTTATTATTATTTCTTTTGAAGAGAAGGTTGTTCTGATTGGTGGAACAGAATATGCCGGTGAAATGAAAAAATCAATTTTTACAATTATGAACTATTTGCTTCCCGAGCAAGATATTTTCTCTATGCATTGCTCTGCCAATGTCGGGGATGACGGGGATGTTGCACTGTTCTTTGGCTTATCCGGTACCGGTAAAACAACGCTATCAACAGATAAAAACCGGCGTTTAATCGGGGATGATGAACATGGCTGGTCGAATCACGGCGTGTTTAATATTGAAGGCGGATGCTATGCGAAGTGCATTCATCTATCCCGAGAAAAAGAACCGCAAATCTATGATGCGATTAAATTCGGGGCCGTTTTAGAAAATGTTGTAGTAAACGAGAATACAAGAATACCGGATTTTGATAATGGTAGTTTAACGGAGAATACACGGGCCGCTTACCCGATTGATGCGATCGATAATATTGTTCAACCAAGTATAGCCGGTCACCCGTCAACGATTATTTTCTTAACGGCCGATGCATTCGGCGTACTTCCACCGATTTCAAAATTGACAAAAGAACAAGCCATGTATCATTTCTTGAGCGGGTATACAAGCAAACTTGCCGGGACAGAACGTGGGGTGACTGAACCGGAAGCGACCTTTTCCACCTGCTACGGTGCACCGTTCTTACCTTTACCGGCCAAGCGTTATGCGGAAATGCTCGGCAAAAAAATTGATGAGCATAAGGTGCAAGTATTTTTAGTCAATACCGGTTGGACAGGCGGCGTTTACGGTGTAGGCAACCGTATGAAGCTTGCTTACACTAGGGCAATGGTGCAAGCTGCGATTGAAGGAAAATTGAAACATGTGGAGACCGTCAAGGATGAAATTTTTGGACTTCATATCCCGGTTCATGTTCCCGGTGTTCCGGATGAGGTGCTTTTACCGAATAAAACATGGAAAGATGAATTGGCCTATAAAGGAAAAGCAAAAGAATTAGCAGGGAAGTTCCGGGAAAACTTTAAGAAATTTACCGATATTGATGCGGAAATTGAGAAACTTGGAGGACCAATTGCGTAATAACTGATAGAAAAAACAAGGACCGGATATGGTCAGCAATCCACCGTTCACGTTTACAGGGCTGTCCTAAAAGTACAACTTTCTAAATTTTATTGTTAAAAGAATAGATTCGGTTTATTTTCGTTTCAGTGGCGGACACTTTCCGCGGGCACGGCCTCAGCCGCTTCGTCGCTCGTTACCTCGCTCCTGCAGGGTCTTCGGCTCGTGCTGTTCCCGCAGGAGTCGCCGCCACCTTCACTTCAATCAAACTATTCAAATTAAATTAATTTTTGACTTTCTATACAGCCCTGTTCTTTTAATTGCTCCCAACATGGA
>JGI25329J36429_1000770_pt1 | contig 18350 bp, 19 predicted proteins | sample HigsolmetaAR204D_FD_36429 | JGI IMG/M metagenome (IMG submission 36429)
CTTACTTACTCTGCTCACGTAGGCTCTTGAGAAGCGCGGCCTTCTCATTTGCGCAGAATGCGTGGTTGGCATCCAACTTGTCCTTTTCTTCTGGCGCGGAAGGGTCGCGCGCAATGCGTGCGTTTGCTGGGAACCATTCCGTGTTGCCGGAAGTCGGGATTACTTCCATGAGGTAGCCGTTACGCTTCAATTTTAGCCGTGCGAATTCAACGCGGTGTCCGCCAATTAGATCCCAAGCAGTCACGTTTGCAGAGTCACCGAAAACAGTGCCTTCAAGAAGGATGTAATTGAACATTGGAAGCTCTTTGCAGAGACGCCTTGTTGCAATTGTTCCGTCAATCTGGCCTTCGGTTGCCCAAATGACAATCTCTAGCTCAACGTCAGAAAGCTGCAAATCTTCTAAGTCGGCGAAACCCTCTGGGTGAGCGGTCCATTTACCAGTCCACTCGAAGTCTTCCTTCACCCAGCTGCGGAACTGGGAGATCGTCTTAGAGACCTCCGAGGGTAGGACTCTGGAGTTGCGCAATGCTTCAGGACCATTGAGAAGAACTGCGACAAGAACGGCGCAGATGCCAGAAACGATCACCCAATAGCGCTTGTACCAAGGCGCCTTCTCAACGACGGGAGCCGCCTGGCCAGCGGCGCTTGGCGGTTGCGATTGATTTTTCTTCCGGCGGCGAGACATTTTTGTAAGGGCTAACACCAAGTAGACCCCGCACCCGGGGAATATGGCCGAGTATTCAGCCGCCCCCCTGCCCCAGTCAAATCGGAATTCCTACCCTGGATCAGGCATTTGCCCGATCCTCCGGCCCGGTGTCCCGGGCCACGCTGGACCCGGATATCGCCATGGACGGGGCGGTATCGATTCTCCGGCCGGAAACGGGTGATAAGCATGGATGCGAGTGAGCGGCAGGCTCCGCGCCTGTTCGACGAGGTTCGCCGCAGGATGCGGTTGCATCACTACAGCCTGCGGACCGAGCGGGCCTACCTGGGGTGGATCCGCCGGTTCATCCTGGCCAACGGCAGGCGCCATCCGCGCACGATGGGCGCGGTGGAGGTCGAGCGCTTCCTGACCACGCTCGCGGTCGAGGGCGGGGTCGCCGCGAGCACCCAGAACCAGGCCCTGTCGGCGCTGCTGTTCCTGTACCGGCAAGTGCTGGGGATCCGCCTGCCGTGGATGGACGAGGTCGTCCGCGCCAAGCGGCCGGCGCGGGTGCCGACGGTGCTCTCGCGCCGGGAAGTGGCGTCGCTGCTGGCGGGGATGGACGGGCGCGCCGGCGTGGTGGCGCGCCTGCTGTACGGCACCGGGATGCGGCTGATGGAGGGGCTGCGGCTGCGGGTCAAGGACGTGGACTTCATTCGCAACGAGATCGTGGTGCGCGACGGCAAGGGCGGCCGCGACCGGCGCACCGTGCTGCCGGCGACGCTGGCCGGGCCGCTGCAGGCCGAGCTCGAACGCGCCAGGGTGTTGCACCGCGGCGACCTGGAGGACGGCTTCGGCGCGGTCTGGCTGCCGCATGCGCTGGCGCGCAAGTATCCGTCCGCCGCGCGCGAGTTCGGCTGGCAGTACGTGTTCCCCGCCCTGCGCCGCTCGAGGGATCCGCGCGACGGCGTCGTGCGCCGCCACCACCTGGACGACGCGGTGGTCTGGCGCGCGATCCGCAGGGCGCGGCGCGCGGCCGGCATCGACAAGCCGGTCTCGGCGCACACGCTGCGCCACTCCTTCGCCACCCACCTGCTCGAGGACGGCTACGACATCCGCACCATCCAGGAGCTGCTCGGGCACAAGGACGTCGCCACCACGCAGGTCTACACCCACGTGCTCAACCGCGGCGGCCGCGGCGTGGTCAGTCCGCTCGACCCCGGGCGGGCGCCGGCAGCGGCAGGCCGCGGAACGCCTTGACGGTGCGCAGCACGAAGCTGGAGTTGACGTCGGCCACCGTGCCCTGCGCGAGCAGGCGGTCGAGCAGGAAGCGCGAGAAGTGCTCGAGGTCGGCGACGGCGACCTGCAGCAGGTAGTCCATGTCGCCGGTGAGGGCATGGCAGGTGACCACCTCGGGCCATGCGTTGACGTTGGCGGTGAAGGCGGCGATGGAGTCGGCGTCGTGCTGCTTGAGCTGGACGCGGACGAAGGCCTGCAGGCCCAGGCCCAGCTTCTCCGGGTCCACCTCGGCGCGGTAGCCGCGGACCACTCCCTCGCGCTCGAGCCGCTGCACGCGGCGCAGGCAGGCCGAGGGCGACAGGTGCACCCGCTCGGCCAGCTCGGCATTGGTCCGGCGGCCGGCACGCTGCAGTTCGGCCAGGAGCAGGAGGTCGGTGCGGTCCAGTTCGACGGTGGTGGCCATGGATGCCTGCTTTTCGCATTCAGCGCAAGGATATTGCGCCAATACGGCAATACCGCGCAACTTTGCAATCCTGTTGCGCGGGATGGCGCTTATCCTCGTCGGGCTGGCCCCGCGACGCCCGTGCCGGCGTTCCGCGGGTCTTTCGCCTGACGCCCCATGGAGGCCGCCATGTCCACCACGCCGCGCCGCATCGAGAACCTGCACACCGACAAGGGCAAGGTGCCGGTGTACGCCACCGGCGTGGTCGAGCAACCCTGGGACAGCTACTCCGCCGACGACCACGCCACCTGGGCGACGCTGTTCGTGCGCCAGCGCGAGCTGCTGAAGGGGCGCGCCTGCGACGAGTTCCTGCGGGCGCAGGACGCGATGGGCATGGACGCGACGCGGATCCCGCGCTTCGACCGGCTCAACGAGGTGCTGGGCGCGGCCACCGGCTGGACCCTGGTGGGCGTGGAAGGCCTGCTGCCGGAACTGGACTTCTTCGAGCACCTGGCCAACCGCCGCTTCCCGGTGACCTGGTGGATCCGCCGCCCGGACCAGATCGACTACATCGAGGAACCGGACCTGTTCCACGACCTGTTCGGCCACGTGCCGCTGCTGATGAACCCGGTGTTCGCCGACTACATGCAGGCCTACGGCCGCGGCGGGGTGAAGGCGCACGGCATCGGCCCGGCCGCGCTGCAGAACCTGACCCGGCTGTACTGGTACACGGTGGAATTCGGCCTGATCCGCCAGCACGACGGCCTGCGCATCTACGGCGCCGGGATCGTGTCCTCGCCGGGCGAGAGCGTGTACTCGCTCGAGAGCGCGGCGCCGAACCGCATCGGCTTCGACCTCGAGCGGATCATGCGCACGCGCTACCGCATCGACACGTACCAGAAGACGTACTTCGTGATCGACAGCTTCGAGCAGCTGATGAAGTCGACCGAACCGGACTTCACGCCGATCTACGCGCGGCTGGAGAAGCAGCCATCGATCCCGGCCGGCGCGGTGCTCGACACCGACCGGGTGATCCACCGCGGCACCGGCGAGGGCTGGGTCGAGGACGGCGACGTCTGACGCATTCCGGGGGCGGTCTTTGCACGGGTCGCCCGCCGGGAAATCCCGGCCACCGTCCTGCCATTTCCCAACCCGGCCCGTCCGCCTCCCGGCGTCCGGATGGGCCGCGCCACGGTGCCGCGCTGGCGGCTCATCCCCGCCTCCCGTGAACGGGGGAAGGCGCGTTGGCGCGGCAGGTTAAGCTCGACGCATGTACCCACGTCGCATTGCCGGCGCCCTGCTGTGCGGCGCCCTGCTCCTTCCGTGCGCGGCTCCTGCGCGGGACGCGGCGGACGACGCGGTCCGGCTCGACCGGATCGAGGTCGTCGCCACGCGCCTGCGCGGCGTGTCCGCGTTCGACCAGCCGGCATCGGTCTCGGTCGTCGCCGCAGGCGACGGCATGGAACCGGGCACCGACATTTCCGCGTTCCTCGGCGGCGTGCCGGGGCTGTCGGCGCGTGCCCGGCAGAACTACGCGCAGGACACGCAGCTGTCGATCCGCGGCTTCGGCGCGCGTTCCACCTTCGGCGTGCGTGGCCTGCGCCTGTACGCCGACGGCATCCCGGCGACGTTCCCGGACGGCCAGGGGCAGGTCTCGCACTTCGCGCTCGCCGGCGCGCAGCGCATCGAGGTGCTGCGCGGGCCGTTCTCCGTGCTGCACGGCCACTCCTCCGGCGGCGTGGTCCAGGTGTGGAGCGCGGACGGCTCGGCGCCCGCCGGCGGCCACGTGCAGTTCGCGGGCGGACGCGACGACGGCCGCGTGCTCGCCGCCGCCCTGCATGGCGCGCACGGCGCGTTCGGCCATGCGCTTTCGGCCAGCGTGTCCCGGACGGACGGCTGGCGCGACCATGGCGCCGCGAAGCGGCGGACGTTCAACGCGAAGCTGCACGCGGACCTGCCCGGCGGTGGCCGGGTGCAGCTGGTGGCCAACCTGTTCGACGCGCCGGACGCACAGGATCCGCTCGGCCTGACCCGCGCGCAGGTGGACGCCGATCCGCGCCAGGCGCCGGCGGTCGCGTACCAGTTCGACACCCGCAAGTCGGTGGACCAACGGCAGCTCGGCCTGCGGCTCGAACGCCCCTTCGGCGGCGGCCATTCGCTGGAAGCGATGGCGTACGCGGGCCGGCGCGACGTGGAACAGTTCCTGCCGGTGCCGGTCGCGGCACAGGCCAACCCGCTGCATTCCGGCGGCGTGATCGACCTGGGCAGCGACTACGGCGGGCTCGACCTGCGCTGGTCGCTGCGCGGCAGCCTCGCCGGGTGGCCGTTCGGGCTGGTGCTGGGCGGCAATGCCGACCGCCTGTCCCAGCGCAGGCGTGGCTACGAGAACTTCGACGGTGAACGCCTGGGCGTGCGCGGCGCGCTGCGCCGCGACGAACGCAACCGTGCCGGCAACGACGACGTGTACGCGCAGGCCTGGTGGCAGTGGGCGGAGCGCTGGTCGCTGGTCGCCGGCGCGCGCCACAGCCGCGTGCGCTTCCGCTCCGACGACCGTTACGTCACCGCGCAGAACCCGGACGACAGTGGCCGCGTGGCGTATTCGGCGACGTCGCCGGTGCTGGGGCTGGCGTTCTCGCCCGCGCGCGACTTCCGCCTCCACCTGTCGGCGGGGCGCGGCTTCGAGACGCCGACCTTCAACGAACTGGCCTACCGCGCCGATGGCGGCGCGGGGCTTGCGTTCGACCTCGCGCCCGCGCGCAGCCGCAGCTACGAACTCGGCGCGAAGTGGCGCAACCGGGATGGCGCCCGGGTGGAAGCGGCGCTGTTCCGCGCCGACACCGATGACGAACTCGCGGTGGCGCGCAACGTCGGCGGGCGCAGCAGCTACCGCAACGTCGGCCGCGCGCGCCGCCAGGGCATGGAACTGTCGGCACGGCTTCCGCTGGGCGATGGTTTCCGGCTCGACCTGGCATGGACCTGGCTCGACGCCGCCTTCCGCGACGCGATCCCGGTCTGCACGTCCGCGGGCTGTACCGGTCCGGCCACGCTGGTCCCCGCGGGCACGCGCATCCCGGGCACCAGCCGCCAGCAGGCCCGGCTGCGGCTGTCGTGGCAGCCGCGCGACTGGCGCCTGGCGCTCGAGGCCGCGGGCGTGTCGGACACCCCGGTCGAGGACACCGGCCACGAGCGCGCGCCCGGCCACGTGCTGCTGCACGCGGACGCATCGCACGCGTGGCGCACCGCGCACGGCACCTTGCATGCCTTCGTCCGCGCCGAGAACCTGCTCGACACCGCGCACGTCGGCTCGGTGATCGTGAACGAGGGCAACGGCCGCTACTACGAGCCCGGCCCCGGGCGCGGGGCATGGCTGGGTTTGCGCTGGGAGTGGCAGGCGGCGGACAATCGCTGAGACATGGAACAGACGGCGGACTTCATCGAGGTCACGCACGGCGCCCTGCCCGCGGAGACCTGCGCGCGCATCGTCGAGCGCATGCGTGCCAGCGACCAGCTCCAGCCCGGGCGCGTGGGCGGCGGGGTGTATCCCGAGCTCAAGCGCAGCCGCGACCTGTCACTGGAAGGCCGCGCCGACTGGGCCGACGTGGCGCAGGCGCTCAACGTCGCGGTGTACGGCGGCCTGCTGGCCTACATCCGCAGGTACCCGCAGGCGCTGATCGCGCCGCTCATGCTGCAGGTGCATGATGCGGACGGCACGCCGCGGCGGCTGCAGGCGGGGGACATCGCCTCCATGGACGACCGCGCGCTCGGGCGCCTGGTCATGGCCTGCCTGCGTCCCGGGCCGATCAACCTGCAGTGGTACCCGGCAGGCGAGGGTGGCTATCCCTACTGGCACTGCGAGCTGTACCCGCGTTCGCCGGACGCCGAGACCCTGCACCGCCACCTGTTGTGGACGATCTACCTCAACGAGGGTTTCGATGGCGGCGAGACCGAATTCCTGTTCCAGCGGCGCAAGGTCGTGCCACGCACCGGCAGCCTGCTGATCGCGCCGACCGCGTTCACCCACACGCACCGCGGCAACCGCCCGGCCGGCGGCGACAAGTTCATCGCCACCAGCTGGATCCTGTTCCACCAGGCGGAAAAACTGTTCGGCGCCTGAGTGCGCTTCAGGTCTCGACCCGCGGCTGGTTGAGCACCAGCCAGTACAGCCCGATCTGCTTGACCACGGACACGAACTGGTCGAAGTCCACGGGCTTGCGGATGTAGCTGTTCACGCCGAGCGCATAGCTGGCCTCGACATCGAACGGCTCGTCGCTGGTGGTCAGCACCACGACCGGCAGGTTGCGGGTGCGGTCGTCGCCGCGGATGCCCTGCAGCACCTCGCGGCCGTCGAGCTTGGGCAGGTTGAGGTCGAGCAGGACGATCGCCGGCAGCGGCGCGCCGGCGCGGTCGGCGTAGGCGCCGCGCGCGAACAGGTAATCCAACGCCTCGGCCCCGTCTCGCACCACCGCCAGCCTGCCGTCGATGCCCGCTTCGGCGAAGGCGATGCGGGTCAGTTCCACGTCGTCAGGGTTGTCCTCGACCAGCAGGATGTCCTGGTTCGTCATGTTCCGTCTCCGGCGCCGGCGACCGGCAATTCTACGAAAAACGTGCTCCCGCCCCCGGGCTGCGACCGCGCCCAGGCCCTGCCGCCGTGACGTCGCGCAATGGTACTCACGATCGCCAGGCCGAGCCCGTGCCCGGCGCCTTCCCCGGTGCCGTGCAGGCGGCGGAACGGCTCGAACAGGCGGTCGGCATACTGCATGTCGAAGCCGATGCCCTCGTCGTGCACGCGCAGCTCGAGCATGCCGTCGCGCTCGCCGCCTTCGACCCGGACGCGGACCGGGCTGCCGGGTCTTGCGAACATCCACGCGTTGCGCAGCAGCTGTTCGAGCATCACCTTCAGCTGCCGCTCGTCGCCCTGCACCCGCAGGCCCGGCTGCACCACGATGTCGGCCTCGCGACCGGGGTTGGCGTCGCGCAGCTCCGCGGCGGCCCACGTCGCCAGCAGGCTCAGGTCCACATCGCCCTGCGCTCGCGGCGCGGACGAGGCATGCATCAGCGTGGCCAGCATCCGCACCAGGGCATCGGCACGCTCTGCCGCATCCAGGATCCTGGCAAGCTGCGCGCGCCCTTCGTCGTCCAGCGGCTGGCGCTGCAGGTGGGCGGCGAAGCCGGTGATGGCGCGCAGCGCCGAGCGCAGGTCGTGCGAGAAGCCGTAGGCCAGCCGCTCCTGCTGCGCGTATGCCGCCTCCAGCGCGCCCTGCATGCGCCTCGCCCGGGTGACGTCGTGCGCCTGCAGCAGCCACGCATTGCCTGTGCCCTCGCCACCGCCCAGCAGCGCGATCGTGACTTCCAGGCACAGCAGCCTGCCCGACGGCTGGCGGTAGTCGAACTCGAACGGCGCGGGCGCCTCGCCCGCGGCCAGTGCCGCGTCGATCCGCCCGGCGGCGCCCGGGAACAGGCGCCGGTGCGCCGGTGTGCCGGCGAGCGCATCGACCGGCTCGCAGAGCAGCCTGCCCAGCGCAGGGTTCGCCACCTGCCAGGTGCCGTCGCCAGCGAGCACGGCCAGGCCGCAGCCGGTGGCTGCAAGCAGGGCATCGCTGGAAGGCATCCCGTGCATCCGTCGCCAGTCCGTGTCCGGGTCGGTCCAGGGCGGCAGTGTACGGAAACGACCGTGGAGGGCGGGTGCAGGCCGGACCGTCAGAACAGTTCGCCCTGCGGCGAATCCGGGCGGGGTGGGCGGAACAGGCCGGTCTCGAGTGGCGGCAGGCGCCCGAAGCCGAGGCGCCGGTGCGCCCGCGAAAAACGCATCGCCAGCAGTTCGGCGAACGGTCCTTCGCCGCGCATGCGCCGGCCGAAGGTGCTGTCGTAGTCCTTGCCCCCGCGCATCTGCCGGACCAGGCTCATCACGTGCCCGGCGCGCTCCGGGTAGTGCAGTTGCAGCCATTCGCGCCAGATGTCCTTCAGCTCGTGCGGCAGGCGCAGCAGCACGTAGCCTGCGGCGCGCGCGCCGGCCTTGCGCGCGGCCTCGAGGATCGCCTCGAGCTCGCGGTCGTTGATCATCGGAATCACCGGCGCGACCAGCACGCCCACGGGCACGCCCGCGTCCGCCAGCCTGCGCATCGCTCTCAGCCGCGCATGCGGTGCCGATGCACGCGGCTCCATCCTCGCCGACAGCCGGTTGTCGAGCGTGGTCACCGAGAAGTACACGGTCACCAGGCGCTGTTCGGCCAGCGGCGCGAGCAGGTCGAGGTCGCGCACGACCAGGGCGCTCTTGGTGACCACGCTGAAGGGGTGCCTGCACCCGGCCATCACCTCGATGAGCGAGCGCGTGATCCGGTAGCGACGCTCGATCGGCTGGTAGGCATCGGTGTTGATGCCCAGCGCGATCGGCGAACAGCGGTACGATGGCCGCGCGAACTCCGCGCGCAGCCGCCCGGCGGCGTTGGTCTTGGCGAACAGCCGGGTCTCGAAGTCCAGGCCCGGCGAGAGGTTCAAGTAGGCGTGCGACGGCCGGGCGAAGCAGTACGCGCAGCCGTGCTCGCAGCCGCGGTACGGGTTGACCGACTGGCTGAAGCCGACGTCCGGGGAATCATTGCGGCTGATGATGCTGCGCGCCCGCTCCTCCCGCACCTGCGTGTCCGGGTGCGTGCCGGGGTTTCCGTTTTCATCCGCGTGGAGCGAACCCCAGCCATCGTCTTCCGCATAGGCGGTGCTGGTCTCGTACCGCCCGGGCACGTACGACGCCGCCCCCCTGCCCTTGACCGGGGTCGTGGCGGGCAACATCATCATTTTGTGACGTGCGTCCATCCGGGCAGTATGCCGGAGGCCCGTCGCAGGAACTGGGATTCACACACGCCGCACAAAAACGCAAAAAAAATGGAGCCGGAGAGGGGGAAGCTCTCCGGCCCCGCCACCCGATTGCCGGGCAGCCGGTCGCCTACACTGTTACTCGGGGAAGTCTGGCGACCGCAGACCATGCGGCGGGGATGACCGCATGGACTGTCCCTGGATATCACTTCCGTGCGTGTGCCATTCCGTCCTGCGGCACTCCTGCATCCCCAGCCACACACGCCGGGGCCCGCCCGTCTGGCGGGCTCCGGCATTCCCTGTGCCGGTGGCGTTCCCTGCCACACCCGTGCTCCCGTGGGTCTGCGCACGCCGCGCATCCCGGCACGGATCCTTCCGATTCGCCCAAGGCTTCCTGCCAACGCGGGGCGCGCCAAGAATCGCTTCGTACGGGGGATCACCCCCAGCGGATCCCGGAACCGGCTGACGGATCACAATGCCCGGCCTGAATTGACGATTTGTGTCAGTTTTTGACAAGACTGCTACCGTCTGGTTCAAGGATCCTCTGGAGGGGCTCTGCTCGCCATGCCGTCCGAGTGGCTGCGAGCCAGCGCCCTCACTGGTAGATCTAGCAAGCCCCGTGCCAATCTTCCCGCCCGGGAACGGCCCGGTTCCGGCCGCTCCCCGCCCACGGACGACCCGACGACACCCATGACCGGACTGCTCCAGCACGCCACCTCCTGGTTGTCCGCCCACGAGGGCTGGCTGGCNGTGCTCGGCTTTGCCTGGTTGCTGTACCTGGTGCTGCTGGGCGGCTGGATCGTCCTGCAGAAGCGCGAGCCGGTGGCCACCCTCAGCTGGCTGCTGGGACTGGCCCTGCTGCCTTTCGTCGGCTTCCTCGTCTACCACGTGTTCGGCCCGCAGAAGATCCGCCGCCACCGGCTCAAGCGGGCCCTGGCCCGCGCCGACCTGCTCCCGGAGGAACAGGTCGAGGCCGACGACGAGGCGCTGGAGATCGCCCGCATGGCGCGCAAGGCAACGCAGCTGCCGATCTCCCGTGCTGACGACGTGCGCCTGCTGGTGGACGGGGCGGCGAAGTTCGAGGCCCTGCTGGCCGACATCCGCGCGGCCACCACCCACGTCCACCTCGAGTACTACATCTGGCACCCTGACCACAGCGGCGGCGCGCTGCGCGACGCGCTGGCCGAACGCGCGCGCGCGGGCGTCAGGGTGCGGCTGCTGCTCGATGCGGTCGGCGCCGCGAAGGCGCGGAAGTTCTTCGCGCCCCTGCTCGAGGCCGGCGGCGAGCTTGCCTGGTTCCACCCGCCCCGCTTCGGGCGCATCTGGCAGCGGCCGTGGACCAACCTGCGCACGCACCGCAAGATCGTCGTGATCGACGGCCGGATCGCCTACACCGGCGGCATGAACGTCACCGACGACCAGAACGAGGCGGTGCGCGCGGACGCCTACCGCGACCTGCACCTGCGCATCGAGGGCCCGGTGGTGCGCATGTTGCAGCGCGTGTTCGTCGAGGACTGGGCCTACGCGACCCGCAGCCACGACTTCGTGGACGAAGTCCTGCGCCAGACGCCACCGACGCGCGGCGTTGGCCGCGGCATTCCGGCCCAGGTGCTGGTGTCGGGCCCGGATTCCCAGTGGGAAGCCATCCACCGCGCGCATGTCAGCGCGATCCATGCCGCCAGACGCCGGGTGTGGATGGCGACGCCGTACTTCGTTCCCGGCGAGGCGGCGATGATGGCGTTGACCTCGGCCGCGCTCGCCGGCCTCGACGTGCGCCTGCTGGTCCCCCNCGAGACCGACTCGAAGCTGGTCACGCTCGCNGCGCGTTCCTACTTCGGCCCGTTGCTCGTGGCCGGGGTGCGGATCTACGAGTACGGTCCGCGCATGCTGCACACCAAGGCGCTGCTGGTCGACGACCGGCTCAGCATCATCGGCAGCGCCAACTTCGACCACCGCAGCTTCCGCCTCAACTTCGAGGTCTCGGTGATGTTCGACGACGCCGGCATCGCCGCGCAGCTGGAACGGCTGATGCAAGCCGACATGGCGCAGGCCCGGGAAGTGGTCCGCGGCCGGCACCGCCCGCTGCTCACCGCGCGCCTGCCCGAGGCGCTCGCCCGCCTGCTCTCGCCACTGCTGTGACCCCTGCCGCGGCCTTCGCGACCGACGGCGCGTCGGACCGCATGGATGGCGCGCGGCATGCGTCCGAGGGTTTAGACTGGCGGCGCGATCCACCGGAGTCCGCCGCCATGCCCTGGCTGTTCCTGCTGCTGGCCGTCGCCGCCTTCGCATTCGCCCTGGCTTCCACTTCCGTCGCGCTCGTCGTGGTCTGCCTGCTCGCGGCCCTCGTCTTCCTCGGGCTGTGGGTGATGGGGCTGATGGCGCAGCGCGTCGGTGACCGTGCGCGCGACGAAACCATGCTGATCGACCCGGTCGAGCTGCGTCGCCTGCGCGAGCAGGCCGAGGCGCGGCGCGCGGCTGCAACCGGCAATCCGGACAATGGCCCCCCCGCCGCCCCATGACCCGCCTCAGCGTCAACCTCAACAAGGTCGCCGTGCTGCGCAACTCCCGCGGCGGACGTGAACCCGACGTCGTCCGCGCCGCGCGCACATGCCTCGACGCCGGCGCGCACGGCATCACCGTGCACCCGCGCCCGGACGCGCGCCACATCCGCGAGGACGACGTCCATGCGCTTGCCGAAGTCGTTCGCGGGTACGGCGTGGAACTCAACATCGAGGGCAACCCGTTCGCGCCGCCGCGCCCGGGCTATCCCGGTTTCATCGCGCTGTGCGAGGCAGTGCGCCCGGCACAGGCCACCCTCGTGCCCGATGGCGACGCGCAGCTGACCTCCGACCACGGCTTCGATTTCGCCCGTGACGCCGAAAGGCTCCGCCCGATCGTCGCCCGGCTCAAGGAACTGGGTTGCCGGGTCAGCCTGTTCGCCGACATGGATGCCGATACCGTGGCGGCCGCCTCCACCGGCGCCGACCGGATCGAGATCTACACCGGCCCCTACGCGGAGGCCTTCGCCGCGGGTGACGCCTCGACCGAGCTTGCGGCCTGCGCCGCCACCGCGCGCGCCGCCAGGTCCGCCGGACTCGGGGTCAATGCCGGGCACGACCTCAGCCAGGCCAATCTCGGCGCCTTCCTCGAGGCGGTGCCTGAAGTGCTCGAGGTGTCGATCGGCCACGCCCTGATCGTCGAGGCCCTGTACGAGGGCCTCGACCGGACCGTGCGCGCGTACCTGGCGATCTGCACCGGCCGCTGACCCGCGGGCGGTTCCGCCGCCCCTGGCGGCTTCAGCCTGCCGGGCGATGAAGCCGATCCGGAGCAGACGCGCGTTCTTCGCCACCACCACCAGCCGGGTAACGGCCTGGCCAGTTGCCATCGCCGCGGACGTCGATCCGGGGCACCGGCTGTTCGACGCCGGTGCCGCTGGCCACGGCGCGCGTCCGGGCCGCAAGCGTCCCGGCATCCACGGCCTTGCCGCCCCGGCAGGGGTGGCCCCATCCGGTTCCCGGCCCGGCCGGGCAGGCACGCACGCAAAAAAAACGCCGCCCGGAGGGCGGCGTCAGGCTTGCATGCTTGGTAAGCGGGCGGGGGCGCTGCAGGGGCCTCCCGCCTCTTTCTTCTGACTACTTCTTGACGAAGCCGATCTTCTGCATCTGGGCGTTCTTGGCCGCCGCCAGCACCTTGGCCAGGATGCCGTACTCGGCGTCCTCCGCGGTGTCGATCTCCAGCGTGGGCTGGTTGCCCGGATCACGCTGGACCTCCGCCTCCATCAGGTTGCGCAGGGCGGAAAGCGGCGTCGGGTTGTCGTTCCAGAAGATCGTGCCCGAAGCGTCGATGCGCAGGCGGATCGGCTCCGGCGGGTCGACCGGGTTCGGCGGCGGGTTGAGCGAACGCTGCGGCAGGTCGATGTCGATCGGGTACGACACCTGCGGCGCGGTCACCATGAAGATGATGAGCAGCACCAGCAGGATGTCGCACAACGGGATGATGTTGATGTCGGCCATCGGCGCGCCATCGCCACCACCGGATGCAAAGGCCATCTTCTTTCTCCCGTTACGTTACTTTTCGCGCGTGGCGACGAAGCCGACCTTGCGGATGCCCTTGGCCTGGGCGAGGCTCACCACCTCGTTGACCAGCCGGTACGGGGTGGTCGCGTCGCCACGCACGTTGACCGGCGGCTGCGGCGTCTTCTGCGCCTCCACGGCCAGCGTGGTGTCGAGCATGTCCATCGTCACCGGGTTGTCATTGAGGAAGATATCCCCCTTCTCGGTGATCGCGATGGTCAGCGGCGGCGCGGGCGGTGCCGTGTCCGGACGCTCGTCGAGGTTGGCCTTGGGCAGCTCGACCTTGACCTTGTGCGCCATCAGCGGCGCCGTGACCATGAAAATGATCAGCAGCACCAGCATCACGTCGACCAGCGGCACGATGTTGATCGTGGCGTTGACCTTGTCGTGGCCGCCGTCACCGCCAGAACTGAAGGCCATGTCGGATCTCCGTCGTCAGTTCGCGTGCGCGATCAGCGGGAATCGCCGACGCGCGCGCCGGTTGCGAAGAAGTCGTGCAGGTCGTGGGCGAAGGTGTCGAGCTTCGCGTTCACGCCGCGGTTCAGCCGCACGAAGAAGTTGTACGACAGCACCGCCGGGATCGCGACGCCCAGACCGATCGCGGTCATGATCAGCGCCTCGCCCACCGGACCGGCGACCGAACCGATGTCGGCCTGGCCGCTGGCACCGATGCGGATCAGGGCGTTGTAGATGCCCCACACCGTACCGAGCAGACCCACGAACGGGGCGGTCGCGCCGACCGTCGCGAGCACGGTCAGGCCTTCCTCGAGCTTCATCGACTCGCGGGTCACGGCCTGGCGCAGGGCGCGGTCCACGAACTCGGAGCGGCTCATCGACTCGGCCAGGCGGCCGCCGTCATGGCGCTGGTGGTGGGCAGCGGCCTGGGCGGCGTCGAGCGCGACCTTGGAGAACGGCTCGCTGGCGGGCTGCTCTTCCATGAAGCGGATCGCGTCCTGGGCGTTCGGGGTTTCCCAGAAGGTGTTCACGACCCTGTCGGAACGGCTCTTGAGCCGGATGTGCTTGATGAAGTTGTACACGATCCAGTAGATCGACAGGACCGACATCACGATCAGCGCGATGAAGACGATCCAGTTGACCAGGGTCATGTGTTGGACCAGGTTCGCGAAGCCCATCTGGGTCAGGGCCTCGGCCTTGTTGCCTCCGGTCACTGGGATGGTGGATTCCTGCAGCATGACGCTTACCTTTGTTGGATGTAGTTAGAAGGATGGAACGGTGTTGCGAACGGAATTTTTCTCGTTGACCGCGGCCGTCAACCCAGCTTGAAGTCCACCGGCACGCGGACCCGTCCGGGCGCCGGCTTGCCATTGACGATCGCCGGGTTGAAGCGCCACTTGCGGGCCGCCTGCATCGCGGCGCGGTCGAGGTCGCGGTTGCGGCTGGATTTCTCGACGGTCACGTTGGTCACGTTGCCGCTGGCGTCGACGTCGATGATCAGGATCACCGTGCCCTCGATGCCGGCCCGGGCGGCCGCCGGCGGGTACTGCGGCGGGTTCATGTTCTTCGACGAGATGTCGACGCTGGCGCCGATGTCGGGCTGCGCGGCCGGCGGCGCGGGCGGCGACGGCGGCGGCGCGGGTTCGTCCACCGGGGACGGGTCGTCGAACACCACCGGCGGCTCTTCCGGCGGCGGCGGCACCGGGCTCGGCTGCGGCGGCGCCAGCTGCTTGATCTCCTGCGGCTTCGGCGGCTCCGGCGGCGGCGGCGGGGGCGGCGGGGGCGGCGGCGGGGGCTCGATGATCACCACGCGGGTGACGTCCTCTTCCTCGACGTCGACCCGCGGCGGCGAAACCGGCGCCATCAACGCCATCAGGGCAGCGGCATGGACCGCCACCACGAGGGTGTAGCCGGCGATACGTGCCCAGTTCAGACCTTCGTCTTCGTCTTTCTTGTCGGTCGGCGGCGAGTATTGCGTCATTCGATCAACTCAAGTCTGTCTGGGCGGTCGCCCGAGCCCAAGCTGTTGTTGTGGTAACCACGGCTGAACCGCCGCGGGAAATTCCAAGCTTATATCAATCCCCCCGGCGTGCACCATCGCCGGGAGCCCGAAAAATCATTCCTTGAGTTTCAGGATGTTCTGGGCTTCCTGCGGGTTCTTGATGCCCCTGTCAAGTGCCTGTTGTGCGGCCTGCTTGGCCTCGCCGATCCGGTTCTCGGACCACAGGACCTTGGCCAGGTTCAGGTAGCCCTCGCCATCGGCCGCGAGCGGGGCGGCCTTGCGGTAGGCCTCCACCGCCTGCGCGCCCTGGTCCGAGAAGTAGTAGGCCTGGGCGAGAATGGAATAGGTCTGGTAGTCCGGCTTCAGGATCTGCTTCCCGAGGCCCTCGTTGATGACCTCGATGGCCTTCTGTTCGCCGTTCTCCGAATTCATGTACAGCGCGACCAGGTTCTTGTAGTCGCGCTCCTCGGTCAGTTCGCCGGCGGCACGCAGGCGCTCGTACACCTCGATCGCGCGGGCGTCCTGGCCGGCCTGGATATACGCCGCAGCCAGGTTCATCTGCGCGCGCTTGTCGCCCGGCGTCCTGGCCGCGAGCTGTTCGGCCAGCGCGGTGGCCTTCGCCTCCTGCCCGGTCTCGGAGTAGGCCAGGATCAGCATCTGCGCCCATTCGGGCCTGGCCTTGTCGCCGGCGGCCTGCATCGCCTCCTCCAGCACCGGGATCATGTCCTGGTAGCGGTCCTGCTGGTAGAGGGCGGCGCCCTTCATGCCCAGGAACTCGGGCATGCGCGCATTGGTCTCGGCCATCAGCCGGTCGATGGTGGCGATCGCATCCTGGTTCTTCTCCTCCTGGACCTGCAGCTGGGCCATGATCCACATCGTCTCGAAGTGGTCGTTGTTGTTCAGCCCGTTGAATTCCAGGGCGCGCCTCAGGGCCTCGATCGCAGCGTTGGCGTCGCTGTCGATCAGGCTGGCGCCGAGCAGCCGGGACGCCATCGACTTGTCGTAGGCGTTGGCCTTCGGGTCAGCGATGATCTCTTCGGCGAGCGGCGGGATCCGGTCGTACTCGTCCTTGTTGTAGTGGCCGACCAGTTTCTGCAGCTTCGACGCCATCTTGGCGGACGGCTTGGCCTCGGGCTGCTGCCGCGTCGCGTTCGGATACTTGACCTCCTGCTTCTGCGCGCTGCTGGAGCCCCGCTGGCTCCGGCGCTCCTCGGCCGAACGCTGCGCGAGCGCGGCCGTCGTGCTGAACGCGAGCACGAGGGCGATCAGCGCCTGCAGGATCGTGGTACGCGGGCTCGCCTTGTTCATCTGTTTCACCTCGCTTCCTGGTCGTTTCGACCTTGTGCAATATCCCTGTTCGATGGTTATGCCGCCACGGCGCCACCGCGGCACGCCTGCCGGCGAATCGTATCCCGGATGTATGCCGTCCGTCCCGTGTTCAGCCGCAACGCGGGCGTCGCCCGGCTGCCCTGGCCTGTTCATACACCGGGACGAGCTGGTCGGCACGTGCCCTTAGTTCATTGATCCGGCTCTGCGGATCCGGGTGGGTGGACAGCCACTGCGGGGGACGGCTGCCGCCGGCGGCGATCATGTTCTGCCACAGCGAGACCGCCTCGCGCGGGTCGAACCCGGCCTGGGCCATGAGCCGCTGGCCGACCACGTCGGCCTCGGTCTCCTGCACGCGCGATCCGGGCAGCAGGAACCCGGTCTGCGCCAGCAGGCTGCCGCCCTGGGTGGCGAGCTGGCCGTAGTCGCCGGCGAGCGCGCCGAGCAGCTGCACCACGCCCGCGGCGCCCATCTGCCGGGTGATGCGTTCGTCGTGGTGGTTCTCGACGACGTGGCCGACCTCGTGCGCGATCACCGCGGCCAGCTGGTCCTGGTTCTTCGCCACCTTGAAGATGCCGGTGTTCACGCCGACCTTGCCGCCGGGCAGCGCGTAGGCGTTGGGTTCGTCCTGGACGAAGACGGCCGTCTCCCACGCGATCCGCCGTTGCTGCGCAGGCAGCTGCGCGACGATGGCATCCACCACGCAGCGGACATAGGCGTTCTGTCTGGCGTCGTTGCCCAGCGGCCCCTTCTGCTTGGCCTCGGTGAAGGCCTGCGCGCCGAGCTGCTCCAGCTGCGCCTGCGAGACCGCGCCGACGAACTGCCTGCGCCCGGTCGAGGTCGTCGAAGTGGCGCACGCGACCAGGACTCCGGCCAGGGCGAAGGCGAGTATCCGGTACTTCATGGGCCGTACGGGGCTGGGGAGGGGACGGAAGTTTGGCGGCGCCCGGCTTAAATTTTTGTAATCCCCCCACCCCTCGGGAGGCCGGCATCCCGCCCCGGTGGTGCCGCTCAGATGTCGAGGTTGGCGACCTTCAGCGCGTTCTCCTCGATGAACTCGCGGCGCGGTTCGACCACATCGCCCATCAGGGTGCTGAAGATCTGGTCGGCGGCGACCGCGTCCTCGATCCGCACCTGCAGCAGGCGGCGGGTCTCCGGGTTCACCGTGGTCTCCCACAGCTGTTCCGGGTTCATTTCGCCAAGACCCTTGAAGCGCTGGATCTGGCGGCCCCTCCTGGCCTCATCCATCAGCCAGGCCTGGGCCTCGGCGAAGCTGGCCACCGCCTGGCTGCGGTTGCCGCGGATGACCTTCGCGCCCTCTCGCACCAGTCCGTGCAGCAGCGCCGCAGCCTCGCGCACCGGGCGCAGGTCGCCGGACTCGAACGCGGACAGCGGCAGGACCTGGACGCTGTCCTCGCCCATGTGCCGGCGGGTCACCTTCAGCGCGGCGCCGTTGCCAGCGGATGCGGGGACGAACTCGAGCGCGTAGCGCGGCCGGCCGAGGCCGCCGCGGTTCAGGCGCTTCTCCAGCGCCTCGAGCTCGTGGCGCTCGTCGGTGTTCTGCTCCAGGCGCGCGGCATCCAGCGGGGTGAAGTCGATCAGCGCCTCGACCAGTTTCGGGTCGTAGCGGTGGGCATTGCGCGCGATCGCCTCGCGGGCGGAGGCATAGGCCAGCAGCAGCTTCTCAAGCGCCACGCCCTCGATGGGCGGCTCGCCCCCGGCAGGCACCAGCGCCGCGCCCTCGACCGCGCTGCTGGCGAGATAGGCGTTCAGCGCCGCGTCGTCCTTCAGGTACAGCTCGGTCTTGCCCTGCTTGACCTTGTACAGCGGCGGCAGGCCGATGTAGACGTGGCCGCGCTCGAT
>JGI25329J36429_1000802_pt1 | contig 17933 bp, 13 predicted proteins | sample HigsolmetaAR204D_FD_36429 | JGI IMG/M metagenome (IMG submission 36429)
CACCTCCAAACCGCCTATTTAGCATCATACCAAGTGGGGCCATAGGCATAATCCACTTTTAGCGGAACTTTCAATTCAACCGCATGTTCCATTACATCTGGTACGATTTTTTTCATCGTTTCTATCTCATCGGGAGGAACTTCAAAAATCAATTCATCATGCACTTGAAGAAGCATTCTCGATTTAAGCTGTTCTTTCTTCAATCGTTCTGCCATATCAATCATTGCTTTTTTAATAATATCAGCAGCGCTTCCTTGTATTGGCGTATTCATGGCCGTCCGCTCTGCAAAGCTGCGTACATTGAAATTTCGGCTTGTAATTTCCGGCAAATATCGTCTTCTATGAAGCAATGTGGTTACATAACCTTTTCGTTTCGCTTCTCTAACAATCTCATCCATATATTCTTTTACATCCGGATAAGAAGCAAAATAACGTTCAATAAACTGACCGGCTTCCTTTCTCGTAATCCCTAAATTTTGTGAGAGTCCATAATCGCTGATTCCATAGACAATCCCAAAATTAACGGCTTTCGCCTGTCTCCTCATATTGGATGTCACTTCTTCTTTTTGTACATGAAAAACATCCATGGCCGTTTTGGTGTGGATATCCATATCCTCTCGGAAGGCTTCAATAAGCTTTTGATCACCGGATATATGAGCGAGGACCCGCAATTCGATTTGTGAATAATCCGCTGAAAAGATGACCCAATCTTTTTCAGACGGGACAAAAGCTTGGCGGATTTTCCTTCCTTCTTCGAGTCTGATCGGGATGTTTTGCAAATTAGGATCTGCGGAACTCAGTCTGCCTGTCTGTGTAAGAGCTTGATTAAAGCGAGTATGCACTTTATGAGTATTTTGGTGAACTACTTTCAACAGCCCATCTATATAAGTGGATTGCAATTTTCCTAGCTGGCGGTACTCCAAAATGTAGCGAACGATTTCATGACTGCTTTCCAATTTTTCCAATACATCGGCGGATGTGGAATAACCTGTTTTCGTTTTCTTTATCACCGGCAGCCCCATTTTTTCAAATAAAATATGCCCTAGTTGTTTAGGAGAGTTAATGTTAAACTCTTGTCCGGCCAATTCATAGATTTCCTTTTCGATTTCCTGCAGCCTGTTGTGAAGTTCGTCACCCATTTCTGTCAACCGATCCACGTCCACCTTTACGCCTGTCCATTCCATATCGGCCAAAATCAAAGCAAGCGGCATTTCTAAATCGTAAAAAAGAGAGAGCTGATCATTTTCTTTCANAACATCTCGACATGTTTCCGCCAATTTAGTAAGCCCCACCGCTTTTCTTGCAATATGCTCCTCATAAATTTCTCTGTCCGGGANCTTTAATTTCGCCCCTTTTCCGTAGACCGCTTCGTCGGATTGCACTTCATTAAAACCATGAAGCTTAGCTACATCGGCAAAATCGGAAGGGGATTCAGACGGGTTAATCAAATAAGAAGCTAGCAGTAAATCAAANTCAATCCCTTTCAGTTCAATTCCATGCCTCCGCAAGGCAATAACCGTACGCTTAGCATCAAACACCGTTTTCTTTTTCGTTTCGTCTTCAGCCCATTTTTTAAAAACAGNAGATTTTAAAGTTGATTCTGTCGGCAAATAAAAAATTCCTTTTTCATTTTGAACAGCCATACCGACAATGTCGCTAATGAAATAATTTTCACCAATCATCTCTAAATAAAAAGAATTTTCCTGTTCGAACAAATCCTCCGTGATTTCTTCGACAGTTTGATACTCCAATTTTTCTAATGGCTGCACTTCTGTTTCCTGAGTTTGATCTATTTTCTCCAGCAGAGACTGGAATCCAAGTTCCTTATAAATACTCTGAACTTTTTCCCAGTCCGGTCCTTGATACTCAAGTTCTTCAACCGTAATCCCTAAAGGAGCATCTCTTTTAATGGTTGCTAGTTCTTTGCTCATTAAAGCTTGTTGTTTATGTTCTTGAAGCCGTTCTTTTAGCTTTTTTCCGCTGATTTCATCAATAGAATCGACTACCTTTTCAACGGTTTCAAATTCTTTTAACAGTTTAATCGCCGTTTTTTCGCCGATTCCAGGGACTCCAGGAATATTATCCGAAGAGTCTCCCATCAAACCTTTCATGTCGATAATTTGTTGAGGGGTAAGACCNTATTTTTCTTTTACATGTTCCGGAGTGTATTCTTCAATATCGGTAATTCCCTTTCGACAGAGACAAACCGTTGTTTTCTCCGAAGCCAATTGGGTCAAATCTTTGTCTCCGCTGTAAATTTTGATTTCAAAATCTTTTTTCTCCGCTTCTAATGAAAGGGTACCAATGATATCATCCGCTTCATAATTTTCCAGTTCAAATTGCGGAATGTGAAAAGACTTTAATAAATCGCGGATAAACGGAAATTGNTCCGATAGTTCCGGAGGCGTTTTTTGCCTGCCGCCTTTATATTCCTTGAATGTTTCATGTCGAAAAGTCGTTTTNCCGGCATCAAATGCCACCAACATATGGGTTGGCTTTTCTTCCTCTAATATTTTGTTCAGCATCATCGTAAAGCCGTAAATCGCATTGGTGTGAATACCTTTTTCATTATTTAATAACGGAAGGGCGAAAAAAGCACGGTATGCAATGTTGTTTCCATCTATCAAAATCAGTTTCTTCTTCACTAGGCAACCTCCCTTTGTCTTCTCCTACTTGTTATTCTACCATGCAAAGAACCGAAAAGAAAAAAGCGGTTTTCCATCCGCTTTTTCTTTATGGAGGCCCCTTCAATCATGAAAATGCGCCATTTCTCACTAATCGGGCACCAAGGACGTTCCACCATTTAACAAAACTATTTTATATGACAAAAGCTTGTTTTCCAATTGGATTCAATGAGCTGATTTCAAGCGGAGAGATCTATCAGAGGGCGATAAGCGGCCGTCCATCCTTTTTACGATCTTTATGACTTTTATAATGAAATCCGGATAGCAGCTTTTGTTAAACNAATTGTTTATTTTGGCTCTTCAAATTTATAGCCGATTCCTCTGATGGTCTTAATATATTGGGGTTTTTTCGTATTATTTTCGATTTTTTCACGCAAATGGCTAATATGAACATCTACAATNCGCGTATCNCCGGCAAAATCATAATTCCAAACCGCATTTAGAAGCTGGTCTCTTGATAAAACTCGGCCTTTGTTTTTAATTAAATATAGGAGCAGCTCAAATTCTTTTGGCGTCAATTCCAAAAGTTGATCTTTATAATAAGCCTCGTACAGATGTTGATAAATGGTCACATCGCCGACTTGCAGAAAATCAGGNTCTTGCGACTGTTCACTTTGTGGTTCCGTAAGAAACTGCTGTCTTCTTAAGATCGCTTTCACCCTGGCCATCAATTCACGAGGGCTGAATGGCTTCGTCATATAATCATCAGCACCAAGTTCCAATCCAAGAACTTTATCCACTTCTTCATCTTTGGCGGTCAACATCAAAATGGGGGTCATGATTTTTTGCTGTCGAAGCTGTTTGCAAACCTCCATGCCATCCAATTTTGGAAGCATCCAATCCAATATAATCAAATCCGGTTTCTCATTGAATACTTTTTGCAGAGCCTCTTCACCGTCATACGCAGAACTTGTTTGGAACCCCGCTTGCTCTAAATTATATTGGATCAATGTAACGATAGATGATTCATCATCGACAATCAAAATGTTTTTTTTCATGGATATGAATCCCGCCCTCTTTTCATTTTTGCTTCTTCTCTTCCATTATATTAGTNATCGTTCGCTGTCAAAAGCTCTTTTCACGATTATTTGCAAGAGATAAAGGGATTGATTGAAAAAAGGCAAAAAGAAAAGCTCTATGAGAACGATTCGGTAAACGATCGCGCTTCATAGAGCTTTTCCTAACGAATGAAAGTTTATACTAAAGAAGCCATGACGTTGCGTACGGAATCTGCCGATTTAGCTAGTGCAGCTTTTTCTTCTTCCGTCAGCTCCAATTCGATCACTTTTTCAATTCCGTTTGCGCCAAGAATGGTCGGAACTCCAAGATAGATTCCTTCAAATCCGTATTCACCCTCTAAATAGGCAATGGCCGGAAGAATGCGGCGTTGGTCTTTCACGATGGCTTCCACCATTTCTACCAAAGAGGCTGCAGGTGCGTAATAAGCAGACCCATTGCCAAGGAGATTGACAATTTCACCGCCGCCTTTGCGAGTGCGTTCCACAATGGCATCTAAGCGATCTTTCGGAATTAACGTTTCAAGCGGAATTCCCCCGGCATAAGAGTAGCGCACAAGCGGAACCATATCGTCGCCATGCCCGCCCAGAACAAAACCAGTGACATCTTTTACGGAAACATTCAATTCCTGCGCGACAAAAGTACGGAAACGAGCAGTATCGAGCACCCCTGATTGACCAATGACACGGTTTTTAGGGAATCCGGATTCTTTAAAAACCGTATATGTCATGGCATCGACAGGATTTGTCAGCACAATGATGTAGCAGTTTGGAGAATATTTCACCACTTCTTTCGTAACGGCTTTCATTATCTTTTGGTTTGTTTGTACAAGATCATCGCGGCTCATACCAGGCTTACGGGCAATTCCAGCTGTGATGACCACAACGTCTGAATCTTTTGTTTCTTCGTAATTGGAAGTACCCGTAATATTGGCATCGAACCCTTGGACAGGACTAGCTTCCAGCATATCTAAAGCTTTCCCTTTTGTAGGATTTTCCATGTTAGGAATATCGACCAAAACGACATCTCCAAGTTCTTTTTGAGCAAGTAAAAACGCTGTAGTTGCTCCCGTAAAACCGCCACCGATTACAGAGATTTTTTTACGCTTCAACGCCAAGAGAAGTTCCTCCTTATTATGGATTTATATAAAGAAGCAGGCTCTCAACGATTTAAGAGCCCGACTTCTATCCAACAAATGGACATTATTCCATATTCGCAATTAATTGTGACCCAAATTCGGATGTTTTGACTTCTTTAGCCCCTTCCATCAAGCGCGCAAAATCATATGTGACCACTTTGGAAGCAATGGTCTTTTCCATCGATTTGACAATTAAGTTGGCCGCTTCATTCCAACCTAAATGTTCAAGCATTAATACGCCGGACAAAATAACGGATGATGGATTCACCTTGTCCAAATTAGCATATTTTGGAGCCGTACCATGTGTTGCTTCAAAAATAGCATGTCCAGTTTCATAGTTAATATTAGCCCCTGGAGCAATACCGATTCCGCCTACTTGAGCAGCAAGAGCATCAGAAATGTAGTCTCCATTTAAATTCATAGTGGCCACTACATCAAATTCACGCGGACGCGTTAAAATTTGTTGCAAGAAAATATCCGCAATCGCATCTTTTACAATAATTTTTCCGGCTGCTTCTGCCTCTTGTTGAGCTTTATTGGCAGCTTCTGTTCCTTGTTCTTCTTTGATGCGGTCATATTGAGCCCATGTGAATACTTTATCGCCGAATTCTTCTTCCGCCAATTCGTATCCCCAATTTTTGAAGGCACCTTCTGTAAACTTCATAATATTTCCTTTATGTACTAATGTAACAGATTTTCTGCCTTCTTTAATTGCATAGTTAATAGCCGCTCTTATAAGACGCTTAGATCCTTCTTCCGAAACCGGTTTAATGCCGATTCCAGAAGTTTCTGGGAAGCGGATTTTTTTGACGCCCATTTCATTTTGAAGAAAATCAATGACTTTTTTCACTTCAGGAGTGCCTTTTTGATATTCAATTCCAGCGTAAATATCTTCCGTATTTTCACGGAAAATGACCATATCGGTATCTTGCGGGCGTTTTACCGGTGAAGGTACTCCTTCAAAATAACGTACTGGACGCAGGCACACAAAAAGATCGAGTTCTTGTCGTAAAGCAACATTTAAAGAACGAATTCCACCGCCTACCGGAGTTGTTAAAGGCCCTTTAATCGCAATGAGATATTCTCGGATGACATCCAATGTTTCTTGCGGAAGCCATTCACCTGTTTTATTGAAAGCTTTTTCGCCGGCATATACTTCTTTCCAAACGATTTTTCTTTCGCCTTTATAAGCTTTTTCCACCGCCGCATCTAAAACGCGTGAAGCTGCTCTCCAAATATCAGGGCCTGTTCCATCCCCTTCAATAAATGGAATAATCGGATTATTAGGTACTTTTAAAACTCCGTTCTGTACTGTGATTTTTTCCCCTTGTGACATGCTCTTATACCTCCAATTCAGAATCAAAGGTTAGAAGCCATCTGCATCTAACCTTTGTGCAACTATTCTTATTACACCAATAATTCGCGCATTTGTAAACAATAGATTCACGAACTTGCTTTCCAAGCAAGCGCTACCAATCGTTCAACGAACGACATTAAACCACTTATAGCCTGTTATCAACGATCTTCCAGCGGAACATACACTTGTTTGGAAGGACCGATGTATTCAGCCCGCGGACGAATTAAACGGTTGTTGTCATACTGTTCTAAAATATGGGCAATCCATCCTGAAACACGGCTGACGGCAAAGATTGGCGTGAAAAGATCATGATCAATTCCCAAGCTGTGGTAAACAGATGCAGAATAGAAATCGACATTCGGCGGCAAACCTTTTTCAGACGTCACAATTTCTTCAATTCGAGTAGAGATTTCAAACCACTTTGGTTCTCCTCTGAGAGCTGTTAATTTTCGAGACATTTCTTTTAAATGTTTTGCACGAGGGTCGCCTTTGCGGTATACTCTGTGACCAAATCCCATTATCTTTTCTTTGTTGGCCAGTTTTTTCCGAATATATGGTTCCACGTTTTCAACGGAATCGATTTCCGTCAACATTTTCATTACTTGCTCGTTTGCACCACCATGAAGAGGTCCTTTTAAAGCACCGATCGCTGAGGTAATACCAGAATAAATATCTGACAAGGTGGCTACACATACACGCGCAGTAAAAGTAGAAGCATTCAATTCATGGTCGGCATGTAAAATCAATGCTTTATTAAATGCTTCTTCTTCAATACTTTCCGGTTCTTTTCCGTTCAGCATATAAAGAAAATTCGCTGCAAAGCTTAAATTTTTGTTTGGCGCAATTGGTTCAAGCCCTTTACGAATGCGGGCAAATGTTGTGACCAATGCAGGCATTTTTGCTTGCAGACGGATTGCTTTTCGATAATTCGCTTCCTCGCTCATATCGTCAGCTTCTTCGTCATACAATCCTAAAAAAGATACTGCAGTGCGAAGCGCGGCCATGGGATGGACTTTATCAATTGGATACATTTTAAAATGGTCAATAATTTCTGGAGGAATTTCATAGTTTTCAGAAAGCTGATTTTTTAATTCGTCTAATTCCGTTTTTGTCGGCAAACGGCGATGCCACAGCAGATATATCACTTCTTCAAACGAAGCATTTTCCGCTAAGTCATCAATGTTATAACCCACATATGTAAGGGTATCATCAATAATAGAACTTACAGAAGTAGAAGCGGCAACTACTCCTTCCAGACCACGAGTTGCAGTCATACCCATCTCTCCTTTGTCTTAAATTTCCCCATTACCCACTTTTTTTGCAAATAATGAATAAATAGTAAAAAAATTTTCTTATGCGCTCGCTCAATTTGCGGACAAATTCCTTTATATTCAATCCATACTAAAGGATGCGCTTACACGTCTTATTATAACTAATTATCTGACTTTTGTGAACCAAAAGCGCTTAAAATTAAAAAAATTATTTTTTTAGAAAAATGACTTTCTTTATTAAAAGTAGTCGGATATTTTTTTCTAGTGAAAAAAACTAAAGATTCTCATTGCTGTATAAGCTATTCCTGCCCCAATAAGAGGACCGACAGCCACTCCTTTAAAGAGAGCAATCGCCAAAACCGTCCCCAACACAAGTGACGTCGTGATATGAGGAGATTCGGCCAGTAAAGATACCCCATGCTTTCCTAAAATGGCAACGATAATACCGGAAATTAACGCAATCCATGCATAAGGAGATTTTAAGGATTCCGTTAAATCTTTGAAACCGATCTCGCCTGTTGCAATAGGCACCAGGACAGCCACTGTAATGATGGTCACTCCCCAATTGATTCCTTTTGAGTGGATCAATGAAAAAATTTTATCATCCGTACCGATGACTTTTAAAACTAATAATACAGCTATCGCCACCATTAAAGATTGGTTTTTGGAAATAAAACCGATCGCTAATAGNAGCAGTAAAAATAAAAAAGGTTGTTGTGACATCATGATGCATTCCTTTCTTTAAGATTTAATTCAGGANAAGAATATCATTTTCCATGNCCATATGGAATGAATGGTATTCTGCCATCCTCTCTTTGATTAAAAAATCGACTGTTATTCATCCGAATAATGCAAAGGGGCCTTTATGGATTCTAACACGCTATAAAAAAAGATAACACTTTTATTCTCACGGGGTAACTGCTACAATACAAATAGATTGCAAGATCTTATTTGGTATAAGGAGAGAAAAGTCGATTGAATCCTGAAAAGCTATATCGTGTTTTGCGCTTTTTTATTGTGGTTGGAGCCATTTTGCTGTTGTTGTACGCGCTCTTTGTCGTGTCAAAAGTAACTTATCCGTTCATTATTGCGCTGGCGATCGCTTTTTTGATTAACCCACTCGTGAATGTCCTCGAAAAGCGCCTGAAGTTTCCGAGACCCGTTGCGGTAATTGCCTCAATCCTTATTATTTTTGCTATTTTTATCGGTATTATTTCCTTGCTGATAACAGAAATTGTAGCGGGCGCGAATTATTTGGCAAACGTAGTCCCGGGACATGTGGAAACGATTGTCAAGTACACGGAAAATTTTATTGCCGGCCAAATCATCCCGTTATATGATCAAGCTTCAAAACTGTTCAAAAATTTGGGCGCCAACCAACAAGAAACCATTTTGAACAATATTCAAAATGTCGGCCAAAAAATTGCTACAAGTGCCGGAGAGTTTTTAAAAAATTTCTTCTTAAAGCTTCCTGATCTAATTTCTTGGATTCCTAATGCAGCTACTGTTCTAATCTTTTCATTGCTAGCCACTTTTTTTATCAGCAAAGATTGGGACAGACTAAAAGATCGATTTGAAAAATATATGCCCAAAAAGGCACGTTCAAGCAGCGAGCGGGTATTTGTGGACCTCAAAAAAGCACTTTTTGGTTTTGTCCGTGCTCAACTCACACTCATTTCGATGACGGCCGTGATCGTGTTAATTGGATTGCTTATTTTGAGGGTTAAATACGCCATCACGATTGCATTAGTCACCGGACTCGTGGATCTTATGCCATACCTTGGAACGGGAGTCGTTTTTGTCCCGTGGATTATTTATGAATTTATTTCCGGGGAAGTTTCGCTCGGAATCGGTCTTTCGGTTCTTTATATAATCGTCATTGCGCAGCGACAATTCATGGAACCAAAAGTTCTTTCTTCCAGCATTGGCTTGGATCCTTTAGCCACATTGATCGCCTTATTTGTCGGCTTCAAAGTCGTCGGATTTCTTGGCCTCATATTAGGGCCGGTCGTTCTTGTCATCATCAAGACCCTCCACCAAGCCAATGTATTTCAAGATTTATGGAACTATATCATCAAAGGAAGCTCCACAGACAAAAATGTCAGCTGATAAAGCTGACATTTTTTATGATAGGACGGATCGTTCCATCTTTCTTCTATTCACAAAAGACGATTCTTAACATTTTCCGAAATGAAAACTTGAACGTAATTCACCAAGAGCGAAGCGTCACCAGAGAAACGAAAAATTCATTGGTTTTTTAAGGACTCCAATCCAAAAACCTTTCTGCATCACGTTCATCTGTGACTTTATCCCATGATCATATAAGAAGAGAAGAAGCTGGGAACCCAGCTTCTTCTTATTCGTTAAAGCACGCTGGCACGTCCGTTATAAACCACACCGCAGGCAGCATCGACGGTGACTTCCTGTCCTTCTTTTAAATTTTTCATGGCATCTTCTACTCCCACTATAACAGGAATCCCTAAATTCAATCCTACAACAGCCCCGTGGCTGGTTATTCCGCCTTCTTCCGTTATAAGAGCCGCACATTTTTCAATAGCTGGAACCATGTCTTTATCCGTTCCTATTGTGACTAAAATGGAATTCTCTTGCACTTTTTCTAATGCTTCTTTTGCATTTTTGGCGATGACTACTTTCCCTACAGATGATTTTCTTCCAATTCCTTGCCCTTTTACAAGGATATCTCCCACAACGTGGATTTTCATTAAATTGGTCGTACCGGATTCACCTACAGGAACCCCAGCCGTAATCACAACCAAGTCTCCTTGTTTGATCATGCCGGAATCTAATCCCGCAAGAACGGCCAACTCCAACATTTCATCAGTGGATTCAGCTGCTTTACTTTTTTGCGGATAAACTCCCCACACAAGGGCAAGACTGCGGCAAACTTGCTCACTAGAAGTAACCGCAATAATCGGTGCTTTCGTTCTGTAGCGTGAAATCATTTTGGCTGTATGGCCGCTTACGGTTGGTGCGATAATCGCATGAACATCTAAATTAAGAGCCGTATAGGCAACGGACTGTCCAATGGCATTGGTCATATTATGTCCTGTGTTCTTGCTTCTTTCGGTCAAGATGGCAGGATAGTTCAGAGCTTTTTCCGCCCGTGAAGCAATCCGGTGCATCGTTTGTACGGCCTCAAGCGGATACGCTCCCGCTGCGGTTTCTCCTGACAACATGATCGCATCGGTACCATCAAAGATGGCATTGGCCACGTCACTCGCTTCCGCACGCGTAGGACGCGGATTTCTTTGCATGGAATCCAGCATCTGTGTCGCAGTAATAACCGGTTTCCCCATCTCGTTGCATTTTTTGATCAGTTCTTTTTGGACAAGCGGAACTTCTTCAGCTGGAATTTCCACTCCCAAATCGCCTCGTGCCACCATTAACCCATCGGATACTTCCAAGATTTCATCGATGTTTTCAACGCCCTCTTGGTTTTCGATTTTAGGAATGATTTGAATATGTGTCGCATTATGTTCCTCAAGAATTTGGCGGATTTCCAAGACATCGGACGCTCTTCTTACAAAGGAAGCAGCAATGAAATCAATCCCTTGCTGGATTCCAAAAATGATATCTTTTGCATCCTTTTCGGTAATACCAGGCAAATTAACCGAAACGCCAGGAACATTTACTCCTTTTTTATTCTTGAGAATACCGCTGTTTAATACTTTCGTATGAATTTCTCCGTTTTCTTTGTCGATTGAAACAACTTCCAATCCTATCAAACCGTCATCCAGCAAGATTCTCGATCCTATTTCTACATCATCGATTAAGTTTGGGTAAGTAACAGAAAATTTTTCTGCCGTTCCTGTTACTTCTTTCATTGAAACAATGACGTTTGTGCCTTTTTTCAGTTCGACAGCACCGTTCTCCATATTATGTGTGCGAATTTCCGGTCCTTTTGTATCCAGCAAAATGCCTACCGTTTTGCCGGTTTGTTTAGCAGCCTCACGAATATTTCGAATCCGAACAGCATGTTCTTCATGATCTCCATGAGAGAAATTTAATCGAGCGACGTTCATTCCGGCTTCCATTAATTTTGCCAACATTTCTACGCTTTCGCTTGCTGGCCCAATCGTACATACAATTTTCGTTTTTCTCACGGTTTGCCACCCCATATCCACAAATTAAATAGAAAGTTCTTTTGAAAGCTTGTACATGTTTAGATCCAATTGATGCTTTCTGCCAAGTGCTTCTATAATGTCATAATCGACAAGTTGATTTTTTTCAATACCGACAGCTCGTCCGCCTTTTCCTTCGATCAACAATTCCACTGCTCTGGCTCCTAGGCGGCTAGCCAACACACGGTCTGTAGCTGTCGGCGATCCTCCACGCTGAATGTGCCCAAGCACGGAAACCCTAACTTCTATATCACATTCTTTTTGGATCAATTTCGCAAACTCTGTCCCGCTCATAACACCTTCCGCTACAACGATAATACTATGCTTTTTGTCGCGTTTTTGACCGTTCTTTAACCGTTCGATGATTTCGTCCATATTGAAAGGTTCTTCCGGAATCACAATCGTTTCAGCTCCGCCGGCCAATCCAGCCCACAACGCTAAATCACCGGCATCTCTTCCCATTACTTCAATAATAAAGGTTCTTTCATGGGAACTTGCCGTATCTCTGATTTTGTCAATGGCATCAATCACTGTATTGAGAGCCGTGTCAAATCCGATCGTAAATTCCGTTCCCGGGATATCATTGTCAATCGTTCCCGGAACCCCGATGCATGGAAAACCAAGTTCCGTTAAAGCTTTTGCCCCGCGATAAGAACCGTCTCCGCCAATCACGACCAAACCGTCGATCCCGTGTTTTCTTAACTGTTCCACCCCTTTTTTCTGACCTTCCGGGGTTTTAAATTCCGGGCAGCGTGCTGATCGTAAAATCGTTCCTCCGCGATGAACAATATCACCAACAGAACCTAATTCAAGTTTTTCAATATGTCCGTTAATTAAACCAGTATAGCCTTGATAAATCCCAAAAACTTCTAAATTATGAAAAATTCCCTTCCTTACGACCGCCCGAATCGCGGCATTCATTCCCGGAGCATCGCCCCCGCTTGTTAAAACGCCGATTCTTTTCATCATCATCACCTCTACAAAGTAATTTGCACTGCCACTCATTTTATTCTGTTTTCTAAAGTCCAAGTGTAGAAATCCTGTTTCCTCATGCGGGCAATCCTCTATTTTTGATCGAGGTCTACGGCATTTCTACAGTTCTGCTAGCAATATCCCTCTTTAAAATACCACGAAGGAAAGGTGTTCACAATATACCTAACAATCCTTTCAAAAAGACAAAATTGTCGGTGAACTGGAAGCGTTTTTTATTCTCTCCGACAAACAAAATCATTTCAATTTATTTCCTAATAAAGGACTTAAGATACATAATGTGAAAAAATTACCATACCATCGAATGTTTATTCTTTCCAATTTCAGAAACAATTCCAAACGCTGATCTGATCATACCTGCAAAAATCGAGCGGCCAATCATAGAAAGGTTCATGCTCAGGAGGATGACGCCAAAAGGNAAATCNGANNATGGATGTATATGAAAAAAACGCGCTCCGTTAAGAGAAGCGCGTTATTTATGAGTTCCTATATATTCGTTTAAAACGGTATATTCACCAATNGCTCTATATTTTTCGTAGCGCTGATTCACCAATTCTTCCTCGCTCAACGAAATGAGCTGTTTTAAAGAACGTTTCAGCGTTTCGTCAATAAATTCGGCTTGTTTTTTAGGATCGCGATGCGCGCCGCCGCGCACTTCTTTAATCACATCATCAATAACTCCCAATTCTTTCAAATCAGGAGCCGTAATTTTCATCGTTTCGGCCGCCAATTTTGCTTTTGAAGCATCCTTCCATAAAAGAGCTGCTGCTCCTTCAGGCGAGATGACAGAATACGTAGAGTTCTCAAGCATAAATAAATGATTGCCGATCCCTAAAGCTAGAGCCCCCCCGCTTCCGCCTTCACCGATCACGATGCAGACAATCGGCACTCTTAATCCGGCCATTTCAAACAAATTTCTGGCTATCGCTTCGCTTTGTCCGCGTTCCTCTGCCGCTTTACCCGGATAAGCACCTTTTGTATCAATAAAACAAATAATGGGACGGTGAAATTTTTCCGCTTGCTTCATAAGACGAAGGGCCTTTCGGTATCCTTCCGGATGAGGCATGCCAAAATTCCGACGGATGTTTTCTTTCGTATCTTTTCCGCGTTGGTGTCCAATTACCGTAACCGGCAAACCGTAATATTTGGCCACTCCGCCGACAATGGCTTCATCCTCCCCAAAAAGGCGGTCTCCATGAAGCTCGATAAAATCTGTAAATAAATGTTCAATATAATCAAGGGTGGTTGGCCGTTGCGGGTGTCTGGCCATTTGCACACGATCCCAAGGTTTTAAATTGTCATAAATATGCTTTTCCAATTTTTCCAGCCGATTCTCCAATGTTTCAATTTCATCTGACAAATCCACATCCGATTTGGCCGTGAATTCTTTCAATTCCGCGATTTTCTCCCGTAGTTCAATAATCGGCTTTTCAAATTCAAGACTGTTTACCACGCCAGCTCACCCCTTGGCTGATGAATATCTAAAAGGACAGTTAATTTATCCTTCAGTTCATTTCTTGGAATGACGTCATCCAGTTGTCCATGTTTCAACAAAAACTCCGCTGTTTGAAAATCTTCCGGAAGCTCTTCCCGAATGGTTTGTTCGATGATTCGGCGCCCGGCAAATCCAATCAGCGCACCAGGTTCCGCAAAATTGTAATCTCCTAAGGAAGCGAAACTAGCAGAAACCCCTCCTGTCGTTGGGTGGGTCATCACGGAAATGAAAAGCCCACCGTTGTCACTGAATCGCTTCAAGGCAGCACTCGTCTTCGCCATTTGCATAAGAGATACTATACCTTCTTGCATTCGTGCACCGCCAGAAGCAGTGAAGATGATAAACGGAATCCCTAAACGATCGGCTTCTTCTACCGTTCTGACGATTTTTTCCCCGACAACGGATCCCATGCTTCCCATGCGAAATTTAGCATCCATTACCGCAATGGCAGTCTTATATCCGTTTATTTCTCCAATACCCGTCACAACAGCCTCATTTAATTTTGATTTTTGGCGGTCTTTTTCAATTTTTTCCAGGTAATGAGGAAAGTTCAAAGGATTTTCTGTCATAAGTTCGGCATTGATTTCTGTAAAAGTTCCCTCATCTATCAACGACTCAATCCGTTCATAAGCAGACATTTGATGATGATATCCGCAATGAAGGCATATATGGAGATTTTTTTTCAACTCTTTCGTATACATAATTTTCTTGCACTGGGGGCATTTTGTCATAATTCCTTCCGGTACGTCATGCTTCGGTGCATCAGAAGGAACGGTGACATATTTTCGCTTCTTTGGCTTATTAAAGAAATCTTTAATCAAGGTGAATCCTCCCTTGTTAGGCTTCGCTTCTAAAGATTGTCTCCACTTTACACAAATTTTTTTAAAAAATACGCAAAAGTTTGTCACCTTCCATTCGACAACTTTTGAATTTCTTGATAAACACGATAGCAAGCAAAGAAATCTTGTTTTTCCATTGCTTCTAAAAGCTTTAAATAATAGGGTTTGTATTTTTCAATTGTCCAATGTTGATTTTGAATGGAAGTTGCATAGTCTGAGACAATCAGCCAAATCTTTTTTAATAAATGATTTTCTCCTAAATCCAAAATAAAAGAAAAAAAGTCATATTCCGACCATTCTTCCTTTTCAAGACTTTCCCGAGCCTTTTTTATCTTTTCATGGAGAGATCGATGTTGAAGAGCCAATGACAGCCCTCCGACTTCCATGATTTCTTTTGCTTTCACGACATCGTCTTGTATCTTTGGATCTTGCAATATAAACATGCCAAGAAGTTCAACAAGACGATGGTCATGGAAATGACGCAAAAAAGTTCCCTCTCCCCTTCTTGTTTCAATCAATCCCAGAAGTTCGAGGGCTCTCAGCGCTTCCCGGACGGAGGAACGCCCAACGTCCAGGTGTTCCGACAATTCCCGTTCAGATGGAATTTTGTCTCCGGGAAGCAGCCCATCTTTTTCAATCATCTTTCTAATTTCTTGTACGATTTCCACAAACTTGGATTTTGGAAGAGCGTCTTTCACAGCTCGTTTCACTCACCTTTTCCAATAGCCGCCAATCTCATGGTCCGTTCATATACTTCTTCAGGATCTACCTTTCTTCTTGCCACTCCTGTTTCCATCGCCGCTTTGGCGACCGCCGCCGCTACCCGCGGTGCAACTCTCGGATCAAAAGGNCCGGGGATACAATAGCTTGTATCAAGTTCTTCATCTGAAATGAGACTCGCAATGGCTTCCACCGCTGCTTGTTTCATCTTTTCATTNATATGAGTAGCTCGCACATCCAACGCTCCCCGAAAAATACCCGGGAAAGCCAACACATTATTCACTTGGTTTGGAAAATCGGATCGGCCTGTCCCGACAACCATCGCTCCGGCCTCTTTCGCTTCATCCGGCATAATTTCCGGAACAGGATTCGCCATCGCNAAAATAATCGGTTGATCGTTCATGGAACGAACCATTTCTTTTGTCAGTGCACCGGCAACGGAAACTCCTATAAATACATCAGCGCCTTTTATCACATCTGCCAAACTTCCCTTTTTGTGCTCGCGGTTGGTGTACTTGGCTACCTCTTCTTTTACCTTATTCATNCCTTCCGGACGGCCTTCATAGATGGCTCCTTTGGAATCGCACATGATAATGTCCCTTACACCATAATGATACAAAAGTTTAATAATAGCAATTCCAGCAGCTCCCGCACCGTTTGCCACTACTTTAATCTCTGTCATTTTTTTATTGACAATTTTAAGGGCATTCAGCAAGCCGGCAACGGTCACGATCGCCGTTCCATGTTGATCATCATGAAATACCGGAATATTGGTCTCTTTTTTCAGTCGTTCTTCAATGATAAAACAATTCGGGGCCGCAATATCTTCTAAATTAACGCCCCCAAATGTTGGCTCNAATAGCTTCACTGTCTCGACAATTTTTTCCACATCATTCGTATTTAAACAAATTGGAAAAGCATCAACGCCGGCAAAACTTTTAAACAGCACTGCTTTTCCTTCCATTACGGGAAGAGCCGCCTCCGGACCAATATTTCCNAATCCAAGAACCGCCGTTCCATCGGAAACGACGGCTACTGTGTTCCCTTTCATTGTGTAATCATAAACCGTTTCCGGCTTTTCGTAGATCTCTTTACACGGCTCAGCCACTCCAGGAGAATAGGCAAGACTTAAGTCTTTTTGATTCATGACNTGAACTTTTGCCACGGTTTCCAATTTTCCTTGATTCAACTTATGCATGTGCAAAGCTTCTTCTCTTAATGACAAAATATTCACTCCTTCATCCGTACTACGCCGGCATTCCATCGATTGGAGAAAAGGGGTTCGTCATTTGTATTCTCTCGGCTGTTGAACCTTCGTTGAACCGTCTCCTACTTTTCCGCCTGGCCGTGACTTCTTTTCCGAAGCGCCATCTCCATTCTGGCAAGGCCAGCTATAAACGATGGCGCTATCGTCTGTATTGTCTAACCTTTTGTTCCATGATCTGTCCTAAACAACGAACTAGCTCTCTTATTCTTTGAACCAATGTTGTGATTCTCAAATGCATGATTTTTTGTGGTCAGACCAATTTTTAATGTCTATTTACCACTATACCATAAGTCAGTTGGTTGGAAAACTATATTCTTTTTAATACAACGTTTTCGCTTCCCAATACCGTTTTAAGCTCCACTATGCAAGCTTCTGTCGGATTGACCCAGCGATCCTTAAGAAGCTGAATCGTCCGATGCTCATCCTCATAATGAACCCATACCGCCGTTTCCCCTTTGTATTTTTTTAAAATGCGATACAAAGCTTGAAGCGTTTCTTTCTCTTTTTTTTCTTTTGTAATTTTTAAGTAAAGGCGCTGATTCATTCTAGCGGCCAGTTCTTCTGCTTCTTCTATTCCGTATACGTTTGAGACAATAAATTGTTCATTACCGTTTCTTTCTTCATTTGTCCCTTCCATTAAGACAACGGTCCCTTTTTCGCATATTCCGAAAAATTTACGGTAGATTTCAGGAAACAAAACGGCTTCCATTTCTCCGCTTTCATCCGAAATGCTCAAAAAGGCCATTTTTTCTCCTTTTTTCGTTCGAATCACTCGAAATTCATGGATATAGACACCGATGATCATTTTTTTCCTTTGGCTTTTCAAATAAGCGATATCAACGACTCCAAGCTTTTGAAACAATGACTTATGCACAGAGACCGGATGGCTGGATAAATACAGGCCAAGCACTTCTTTTTCATATTTCAGGCGCATATCATCCGGCATTGGTTCCACTTCTGTATATTTAGGTTTTGGAAAAAAACTCTCATCTGCAAACAATTCGAAATGGCCG
>JGI25329J36429_1000855_pt1 | contig 17194 bp, 19 predicted proteins | sample HigsolmetaAR204D_FD_36429 | JGI IMG/M metagenome (IMG submission 36429)
GGTTGTCGTACACGTCCCGGATGAACCGCTTCTGGAACTCCGCCAGCCGCAGCGGCTTGCCGACGTGCTCGCCATCCGGGGTCAAGCAGTACCGCTCGACAAACTGGATGACAGCCTCGGCCCGCGTCACTTCACTACCCGCAAGGTCGGAATCAGCGGATCGTGGTCGGCCTCGGCCTCCCGCTCCAGCGCCAGCTCGTTCCCCTGGTCGCGTGCGCGTCCAGTCGTCGCCTCGGGGTGAACGTGCAACAGGCGCGACAAGGTCACGATCCTGCGCCCCAGCTTGTCCACCAGCGCATGTTTCGGGTTCAGCCGGTCGCCGATCACGTCGCCCTCGGCGTCGATCTCCCGCGCCAGCCGGTCCGCGTCGTACTGCGCCCGCGCGAGCATGGCGGCGGTCGCCAGGTCGGCATCATTCCAGCGGTGACGGGGCCGGTTCCGCATCAGGGCGTCCCAGAAAGGGCGTGCCTCAGCCGGGATGGTGACGTGCCCCGGCGGCTCCAGCGGGCCTTCAGCGGCGTTCTGGGCCGCTCTCACGGCAGCCTCGGCGCTGTCGGATCGGATTTGGCGTTCAATCTTGGACATAGCGATAAAAGGAAGGTCCGGGCGGCGGTCGGGGCCGCTCAGTTGCCAGCGATTTTTCGATTCCAATGACTCGACGGGTCGCGCGGCCAGCCCGACGCATCGAATCCGTGCTGCTTGGTCATCGTCTTGCGGGAATGGCAGCTATGGCAGCGCGGGACCAGGTTGGCCGGGTCGTTGTTGCTCGGGTCGCCGTCGTCGTGGTCAACGTCCGTCGCGGGTTGCTTGCAGTCACGGCACAGGGGATCGCGGGCCAGTACCGCAGCCCGCAACCGTTGCCACCTGTAAGACCCCAGGGGGATGGTGCGCCTGGGGTCTGCGTCCCTGCCGCTAGGCCGCGTCGGCCTGCGCATCGTCGATGCCCTCAATGGCAGGCAGGTTCTCCAGCGTGCGGGCCTCGGACTTCAGCAGCCATCCCGCGCTGATACCGGCCTGGTAGAACTGCGCACGGTTGGTGCTGTCGCCTCTCAGCAGCCCTTCCACGTTATGTTCGATGAAGTACCGATTGCGCGCGATGGGTCCAAGCAACGCACGCTCGCAGGACTCCTCCCACATGGTCAGCCAGCGGCGCAGCGTATGCGTCACAAACCAGCGGTTCATTTCCACGCTGTTGCTGAAGTTGGCATGCCGCAGGTCGGCCACCAGCACGGGCGGGACGCGGAAGATGCGGCAGACTTCCTCGACGCTGAACTGTCGGGATTCAAGCCACTGTGCATCCTCGTTTGACATCGACAGCGGCTGGTATTTCAGGCCGTTCTCCAGAATGGCCGTCTTGCCGCTGTTGCCGGTGCCGCTGAACTGGCTTTCCCATGACGCGCGCAGTCGTGCGACGGACTCATCCGTCATGACGTTGTCTGTTTGCAGCACGCCCGACAGCCGCGCCCCGTTCGCCCAGGCCCGGTTGCCATGTTCCTGCGATGCCAGCACGCCCCCCAGCATCTCCCGTGCAACCTGGATGCGGGACTTGCCGACGATGCCGTTATCCGTCCTGTCCTTCAGGTGCAAGACCTCGTCGGCCAGCAGCGGGCGAACCTTCCCGGTCTGCGCGTCCGCCACGTCATAGCGAATGCGACCGCTCGGCAGTTGCAGCACCGTGACATTCTGCGGGTGGATCGGCTCCAGCGCGGTCACGTTGCCCGCTGCGTCGGACTTGATCTCCGCATAACCGTTACCCCACAGCAGGACGTGCGCGGTCAGCATCTCGCGGAACTCCAGCGCGGTCTGCCGCTCGTTCGGCTGGTCGTGCAGAACCCGGTACAGCGGATGATCCGATGCACGCACGCGGTCGCCGTTCCCTTCCCGCCGATACAGAATCAGCGGCAGGGTGGCGACAGTCTCCGCGATGGATTGCACGCACGAAAAGACGGTCGAAATGGTCTCCGCATTTCCCGGCGACACGGGCAATCCTGCCGACGTGCCGCTCGGGATCAGCGCCGCCCAGCTCGGATCATTGTCGCGGGTCTCCTTTTTGCTCCAAGGCCACTTCATCTCACGGTCTCCAGCCAAGCACGGCGCGGGTCGATCCATCGGATTGCGATGGGCCGACTGCGCAGCGCGACGGTCGTGTCGGGGTACGCGGGCCAAGCCGACACGATGCTGATTTCGTGCAGCTCTACCTCGTGCAACGTGCGCAGGTCGCCATCCCAGCTATCCCGGACAGCGCGGAAGCCGAAGCTCACGCCGCCAAGGTCGCCACGGTTGGCAAGCTCGCGCAGGTCACGCCCGATGGTTGTGTCGGGCAACTGGAGCCGAAACTCGAGACCGTGCACAGTCTCCTTCAGCTCCAGCGTGCCCGATTTGGTCCGGCCCAATACCTTGGCCGGGTCGTGGTCGCACAAGGCCAGGATGTCCCGGTTCTCGCTCAGGGTGCGGGCGAACGCACCCCTCGCGATCACCTCCCGGAACTCGCCAATCCGGGTTTCGGACTCATAGGGAGCCGCCAGCCCGACGAGCTGGCGGCCCTCAATGCTGGCCTGAGCGTAACGGCGCTCCAGATCAGAGACTCGGGACATCGTCCACCCACACAAAGGCTTCGGGATGCCGGATGGCGACGTCAACGGTCGCCATCGCGCGAACCATCACGCCGCCGCGTGCATAGGCGGTCGATTCGTACGGGTTGACCAGAATGTCCAGCTCCGACCAGACACCCAGCAGTACCTGGCTCCAGTCGCCGAAGATCACGTTGTTACCGTTGGACGTTGCACCGGCTTGATTCGTGGTGTGCACCGCATAGCCGCCCAGTTGGCCGTTCTCCAACAGGAAACCGGCACCGGCATCGCCGGAAACCTTCAGCGTTTCGCGCAGCTTCGCCTTCGCCGCCGGGTTCATCAGCCAGCTATGCGAGCCAAGCGCGTTCGCGGTCTCGACGGCTTCGATGATCTCCAGCACCTGGGCCCACGTCGGGCCGGACAGCGTGCCGTTCGCGGTGCCAAGCGTGGCTGTCACGCCGTCCGGCTCGTTCGCGCCACCGCCATGAATCAACGCCGCGTCGATGGCCTTGGCGATGTTGAAGGCCATGTCGTCGCGCAGCAGGCGCTCGATGCTTGGGTCGCTCTGCTGGATGAGCTGGCGCGACATTTCCGACAGGCAGCCCGCATGCTTCGGGGACAGGGTCACGTTGCCGAACGTCATGTCCGAAGCGTTCAGGGCGCTGTTTTCCGCGACCCAGCCGGTGACGGTGGACGTTCCATGCTTGGGGATCGTGACATCGCCGCGAAGGCCCGACAGCACGCGGACGCCAAGCCTACGCGCCAGCAGCGAATCGCGCAGCGGCCCGATGTACTGGTCGGCGCGATGATCCGTGCCGACAAGGTCAGCGGCGCTCGTGGTCGTGTTCACGCGCTTCTCCAGCAGCGACATGGGAACGTAAAAGCCCTGAGCCTTGCGCCCGTTGCGGCGCTCCATCTCGCGGTTGTATTCGGCTTCCGCACCGTCCAGCGCGCGGCCCTCCATGCCAGCCTGAAGGATGCGTTGCAGCGAAACGCGCGACTCCAGCTGCTCCAGGTCGTTGCCGCGCTCGCCAGCGACCACTGTGCCCGACATCCGCCGCTCGGCTTCCTCGAGGAACTGCTGGCGCGCTTCCTGCGATTCCAGCGCTTCAATCTCGGCCTTCAGGCCGTCGAACTTCGCCGCTTCCTCGGCGGTCAGGTTGCGGTTTTCGCCTTCAGCCTTAGCGAGAATCGCGCGGGCCTCGGCGGTCTTGTTGGCTTTCGCCTCACGAATGGACTTCAGGTTCATCAGGTTTCCTTTCGTTTGTGCACAAATGAAAAAGGCCCCTTTCGGGGCCGTCGGTTTCAGGATTCGGACGCTGCGGCACCGAAGCCTGTGTTCAACCGATAGGGGTCGAGCAATCGCTGCGCGGCCCTCCGTCGGTATGCGTTTATGGTCGGGTCGCCCACGTCGGCATGTACCGCCGCCAACAGGCAGCAGGCCATGACGATGTCAGGCTCCGGGCCGGAGGCTTCAGGATCGAAGCCGAGGTAGTGCCGAACCTCCGCGCTCGCGCTCTCCAGCGCCAGCGTGAAGGTGTCGTCCAGGTCGTTAGTCAGCTCGCGGACATAGTCCTTGAACTGCTCCAGCGTGGCGATGGTCATTGGGTTTCCTTTTTCTCTTCGGGCAGGTAGCGCGCCCACGCGTCGAGCAAGTCCTCGCGGCGGTAGCCCTTCGGCGTTGCATATCCCGTGCGGATCGTTCGCGGCTTGATGCCGTATTGCCTCAAGCGCCAGCTCAGCCCCCGCGCATCCAGCGGCTTGCCCTTCAGGTCATGCCAGGGCGAATCGTCCAATTCGTGCAGGCGGGCGAGAATGTCCGCCGTGGTCATTTGGTCGGCCTCGCCGAAGATCACGCGCAAGTCGTGGAGCAGTCTCACGCCGAGACTGACCCCGCCGCCCTCCTTGGCTTCCGCGACAAGCTTCACAGCCGCCGCACGGGCTAACTCGGGCCACTCTTCACCGGCAGCGTCGGCCACGGCAATCAAGGGTTCCCAAACGTCAGCATCGCGGTCGCGGACGCTATCGGGCAGGTCGGGGAACACGATGTCGTCGGCGACGGACTGCGCCCAGCGGGCGAGCCTTTCGCGGATGCGCTCGCCTTCCGGCCCGTTGATACGCTGCCGGTACGGCTCGACCTTTTCATCCGGGGATCGCCTGCGCATCCGTACGATCACCGAACGGGTAAGGATCGTGTCAGGCAGGGAGCCGATGCCGGCCAGCGCAACGGCGGCATATGTCGGGAACTCCTCCGCCACGATCTCCTTGCCCCTGGCAACGCACCGACCAGCCGATGCGCCCCTGCGGTAGCCGCTATTTAGCAGCGCGCGCAATTCCTCGTTGCCGGGTGCGCTGCTTCCCCAAATGGTATCGACTTCATCAAACAGGACAGTCGGCAGCGCGTCCTCGTTTGCAATGCGGCGGATCAGGTAGGCCGGAGTAGCACTCACAGCCAGCAGCGGGTTAGGTACCAGCGCCTCGGTCACTTCCAATGCGCGGGATTTGCCGCTGCCGGGTTCCGTGGAAAGGAACGCAATCCGGGGCGTGGTGTCCCATACGTCCATCAAGTGCGCGTGAGCCACCCACAGCACATGGGCGACTTTCGCGTGGAGCGACGGGTAGGCAACAAACCGGCTCAGGTGGTCGTACACGTCCCGCAGGACTTCGGCACCGTCCGGGTATAGCGTGGCGATGGCCGCCTGCTCTAGCGCGCTCATCGGCCACCCCCAACCAGCACGGCGGCTGCCTTGTCGATGCGCTCGACGGCCAGCGCAAGCCGCGCGTCGTCTTCCTCGCTCAGCGGCTGCCAGCGGGCCACCTGCGCCGCCGCCAGGCGGACAATCGTCGCCTCGGTCGCCAGCGTGGCGAGCGCAGCCGACCAGGCCGACTCCCGGATCGCCCGGCGTTGCTGCCGCCGTTCCTCGGGACTGTCCGGCCAGGTACGCGGCGGGAACAGGTCAGCCCAGGTCAGCCCGACCGCCCCGATAACGTCCTCGGCCTTGCAGCCACCGAAGCAGTGGACCAGCACCTTGCCGCCGGATTCAGCGATGGACAACTTCCGGCTGCGACCGCCGCACGCGGGACAGCGCGCCCGCCAGCCGTTGCCGGATGGCTGGACGCCCTCCAGACGGTCCAGTAGAATGTTCGCGTTCGCCTCGCCGTGAACGCTCCCAGCGCCTCGACCCTGCCAGGTCGGGGCGTTGCTCGTTTGGGCACCCATCAGGCCACCTCCTTCAGCTTTCGCTCGATGAAGGCGGCCAGCTCCGACGCGGGGACTAGCGTGCGGGTGCCAATCTTGATCGTGCGGACCTCTCCGGCACCGATCAGCTCATACAGCTTCGAACGTCCGACGCCGATTTGTGCGCAGGCGTCCGGGATCGTGTAGGCCATGCGGCCATCTTTCTCTGCCATTTGCCCTTCCTTCTTGCAGACACAAAAAAGGCCCGCCGAAGCGAGCCACTTACCGACGCCCCCAAGCGCCGGATGCGAAGAAGGCCCACCTTGCCAGGGCGGGCCTTCGGAATAGGTGCCGGGATGCGCTCCCGGCGAGCGCCTGCGCGCCGACGCAATGAGCGAACGTCGGGTGGAACCGCGCAGGTGTCAGCGACCAGCTACTCGACCGGCTGCTGAAATAGTTGCGCCCCTACAAACCGGGGGCGCTACGGTGTCCTCTAAGCCTTGGACGTGGCGGCTGGGGTGCAGTCGGTATCGCGGACTGCTCGCGTGTCTGCCGGGAAGGTTCCGGCGGAAACTTGTAGACGCTCCACCGCTAGGCGGCGTGCGGATTGAACCCCAGCCAAGGGTCATCGGGCTAGGCCCGGAAACGAAAAAGGCCCGCCGAAGCGAGCCTTGGAAAAACGTTTGTCTCTTTTCCCTTCACAGTATCACCGGGGATTCCCGCGAAGGGATTTCGCGGCCCGGAACAATCCGAGGCCACCATTCCATTATACCACCGCTTTTGGACTTCACCAAAATCAGGCGGACTTTTATTCGGCGCGCGGTCAGTATCGCCCGGGTTGCGGGCTAAGGAATTTCTCCACCATTCCTATCTGTATTGTGACGAAATCCGGGTGAATCCGGTTCCCGGCGCATCGCGGCATGGGATGCCCGCTGTTAGGACCATTCAACCATGCGTTTCCGCCTACTTCCCTAGCGTTCAGGAAGATCCATCGAAGCGGGCACGCGCCGGGAAACTGTGCGGCAAACTGATCTATCTACCCTTTCAGACTAACCCCAAAATCGGCGCGCGTCAGGATCGTTCAGGAAACTTTCCGCTCCAGCTTGCGAACAATCCGGTAGCTGATCTCCAGCCACTCCCAGCCGGTTAGAGGCTGTGCGGGCAAAGCCAAAAGTTTCTCTAGATAAAGCAAAGCCCGGCTTTTGCCGGGCTCTAGACACACTTTCTGACGATCGCAAAAACCCTACTCCTGCGTGTGCAACGACGCAAGGGGGCGCGCCGGAGTGGAATCCGGCCTTTCCCTAAACGCCGCGTGAACGGCCAGGATTCGGATGGCGCGGACCGGCCTGGCGTTGCGCTCGTTGCCGCAACACGCCACACGATCCGCAACAAAAAAGCCATTGCAAATCAATGATGTGGCGGATGTTGCGGACGTTGCGGACTTTTCAAGGGGGGGTAGGGGGGGGGGCTGGAACCCCTCCTAGCCCCGCCATCTCCACACACGCAACTAGACGAAGTCCAGATTCGCCAGCTTGTCGCGGGCGGCCCCCTCGACCAGGTGGCCGTATGTCTTAGAGATCATTTCCAGCGACGTGCCCGTCAGCCGTGCGACCGTGACCGGGTCCATGCCGCCGACGATGGCGTCAGTGATCCAGCAGTGGCGCAGCGTGTAGGCGACCGTTCCGGCGGGCAATCCGGCCTTCGCCACCGCCGCTTTGACCTGATACGCCCATGCCTGCGGCGTCCACGGCTCCCCCTCATTGGTGAACAGGTGCGCGTCCGGCAGCTTCCCCGCCGCCAGCCGGTCAAACAGCGCCCGTGCCGCCGGTGACACTGGCACCTTGCGCTCGCCGGTCTTGGTGCGGAACGTCGCCGTGCCCGTGCGCTCGTCCCAATCCCTCCGCAGCATCGCGGCGGGGTCGCCAGGACGGCACCCCGTCAACGCGATACAGGTCAGCAGGTCCCGCAGGTCGCCGCCTGCGGCCTCCAGCAGCGCGCGGCGCTGCTCTCGGTCCAGATAGACCTCCCTGCGCCCGTCCGCGTCCTTGTACGGCTTGATCGCGTTCCACTCGACGGCGCGGTCGTGGGGAATCTCCCTGCGGCTCACGGCGCGATTCAACGCGGCCTTGAGCGCTGTCAGGTTTCGATTGAATGTCGCCCTGCTGGGAATGCCCTTCTTCCGGCCCGACATCTCGCCTGCCTCCATGCGCGCCCGCCACGCCTCCAGGTGGCGCTGCGTCAGCTTGTCAGCCCGGATCTTGCCAATGGGGTCGTTGTAGACGATGCGGGTGAACGTCTTGTGGGCGTCCACGGATGACCGCTCGCGCCCTTCGGCCTTCATGGCGTCCACGTAGTCGCGGCAGACATCAGCCACGGTCAATAGGCGGTCGGTCTGTACCCCGGCCTCTACGGTCCGCATCCAGCGCCTAGCCTCGCGCTTGGCGGCCTCGTAGTCGTTCTCCGCAGTGGCCGCCCCGAGTGACTGGTAGACCTGCCTCCCCTCGTCGTTACGGAAACGTGCGATCCAGTTGCCGCCATGCTCCAGCTTGCGGAAGCCGACGTACAGGCCGCGCTCGACCGGCGGACCCCAATAGGGTTCCCGCCGTGGCTTCAACTTGTTGCGGACGCTCGCCTTGTCGATGTCGTGCCTCGCCATGAGTGCCCCCTAAGGCATTTCGTTCCGTACGGACATGGTACGGAAAAACAGGGGCGGACGCCAACGGACGGCGGCGAACAGTAATTCTTGTATTTCAATTAGTTATCGGACGGCTGCGAACGCCAGCGGACGGGTTTTAGCGCCTTCGGACGGCGGTTCGACTCCGCCCACCTCCACCATCACACCGGACCCCTGACCGTCGTCAGGGGTTTTTTGTTGCCCGTCGAGGGCCCTGCAAGAGGGGCGGCGGCCTGGCGGGCGTATCCGGTGCGTCCAGCCGCCACGGGCCGGGGGACGGCGGGGCCTCAATCGATCCGCATCACGCCCTTGCGTGGCGGCCAGGTGCCGAGGGTGTCGGCAGCGAGCCTGGCGCCCAGGGATTGCAAGACCTGGCGCTGTTCGGGGATGGGCACGCGCACGATCGCATCCTCCAGCCGGGCCAGGTCGGCGAAGGCGGGCAGGGCCCAGGCGCGTTGCAGCAGGGCGGTCAGGCGCGGCCAGCGCGCCGGGTCCGGCTGCCAGCGCACGAACACGGCGTTGCGCAGCAGGCAGGNGATGGCGATGTCGGCGATGGACACCTGGCCGAAGATCCAGCCTTCGGCCGGCAGCTGGGTCTCCAGCCAGTCCAGCGNCGCCGGCAGTTCCTCGTCGCGGGCGCGGTTGAACACCGCCTCGTCCGGCGCCTCGCCGAACAGCAGGCGCTTGGCGCCGCGCTGGTAGAACATCTTCCACACCACCACCTCGCCCAGGCGGGAGTCGCAGAANTCCTCCAGCCAGCGCGCCTGGGCGCGGTCGCCGACGTCGGCCGGGTACAGCGCCGGCTGCGGGTGGCGGTCCTCCAAGTACTGGCAGATCACCGAGGAGTCGTTGACCACGCGCTCCCCGTCCAACAGCACCGGCACGCGCCGCAGCGGGTTGAGCGCGGTGAAGCGGTCGTCGCCCACGAACGGGGCGATCGGGTCGATCTCGTAGTCCAGCCCCTTCAGCGCCAGGCACACCAGCACCTTGCGCACGTAGGGCGAGAGGTGGTTGCCGATCACGCGGTAACGCGGCGTGCCTTCCATCGTCGTCCTCCGGGGCGGGTGGCGGGGTGGGGTGGTCAGGCGTCCCTGTTGTGGCGGCGCATGACGCGCTGCTTCTCGCGCTGCCAGTCGCGCTCGCGGGCGGCGTCGCGCTTGTCGTGCTCCTTCTTGCCCTTGGCCAGGGCCAGCTCCAGCTTGACCTTGTTGCCGCGCCAGTACATGGCGGTGGGCACCAGGGTGTAGCCGTCGCGCTCGATCTTGCCGACCAGCTTGTCGATCTCGTGCCGGTGCAGCAGCAGCTTGCGGGTGCGGCGGTCGTCGGCCAGCACGTGGGTCGAGGCCTGGATCAGCGGGGTGATCTGCGCGCCGAACAGGTGGATCTCGCCGTTGCGCACCAGGGCGTAGGCCTCGCCGATGTTGGCGCGGCCGGCGCGGATGGCCTTGACCTCCCAGCCCTGCAGGGCCAGGCCCGCTTCGTAGCGCTCGCCGAGGTTGTACTCGTGGCGCGCGCGCTTGTTCAGGGCGATGGTGCGGGTGGCCGGTTCGGCCTTGCCCTTCGCCTTTGCCTTATCATGGGCCGGTTTCTTGCTCATTCCCCCATTGTCGCCCAATTCGGGCGCCCGCAGGCGTCTTCCCATGCCCCGCATCCACCGCAGCGCGCTGGTCGAGCACCCGGCTTCCCGCATGTTCGACCTGGTCAACGACGTGGCCGCCTACCCGCGGCGGTTCTCCTGGTGCGAGCAGGCGCAGGTGCTGGAGGNCGGCGGGGACCGCGTGGTGGCGCGGTTGGACGTGGGCCTGGGCTCGCTGCGCACCTGGTTCACCACCGAGAACCGGCTGCAGCGCCCGCACCGCATCGACATGCAGCTGCACGACGGTCCGTTCCGCCGGCTGCACGGGGTGTGGGAGTTCCAGCCGCTGGGCGAGTCGGCCTGCAAGGTCTCGTTGACCCTGGAGTTCGAGCCGGCCACGCGCCTGCTGGCGCCGGTGTTCGCGCTGGGCTTCCAGGGCCTGGCCGACCGCATGGTGGACGACTTCGTGCGCGTGGCCGACCGCGAGGGCTGAGCCGTGCTGCGGGTGGAGGTGGTGATCGCCTGGCCGCACCGCCACGAGCTGCGGGAGCTGCGGCTGGAGGAGGGGGCCACGGTGGCCGACGCGGTGCGCGCGGCCGGGCTGGGCCACGAGGACCAGATCGCCGGCTACGCCGTGTTCGGTGCGGCGGCCGCGCCGGAGACCCGGCTGCACGACGGCGACCGCGTGGAGCTGCTGCGGCCGCTGGTGATGGATCCCAAGGAGGCCCGGCGCCGCCGCGCGGCGGCGCGGGCGCGCCGCTGAGGTCTCAGCGGCGGCGGCCTTCCTTCTCGCGCGGCAGGTTCGGGCCGAACTGGCGCACGGTCTTGCGGGCCAGCTCCAGGTCCTGCTCCGGGAAGTACTCGCCTTCCCAGCTGACCAGGCGGTCGTTCTCGAAGTGCAGGGTCAGCGTCTTGATCTCGACGTCGCCGCGGCGGTTGGTGCGCTCGGAGGCGGCGTAGTCCCAGCGCTGGGCGTGGAACGGGTCGGCCACCGACGGCGTGCCCAGCAGGCCCAGGATCTGCTGCTTGCTCAGCCCCGGACGCAGCTGGTCCACGGCCTCCTTCTCCAGCAGGTTGCCCTGGTAGATCGGCTGCTTGTAGAGGATGCCGCAGCCGGCGACGGCGAGCGACAGGGGGGCGATCAGCAGCAGGCGGCGGATGCTCGGCATTGCGTACGGTCGGGATTGGAATGGGGCGATGATACACTCCCGGCCGCGTCTCGCGGCCCCGCTCGGCGGCGCGCGGTAAACCGCCAGTGAACCGGAGGTAACGGCATGGAATCGAACGACTTGCGCCGCGTCGGGCTCAAGGTCACGCATCCGCGCATGCGCATCCTCGAGCTGCTGGAGCAGAAGCGGCCCGAGCACCACATGACCGCCGAGGACATCTACCGCCACCTGCTGGAGCACGGCGACGAGATCGGCCTGGCCACGGTGTACCGGGTGCTGACCCAGTTCGAGGCCGCCGGCCTGGTGCTCAAGCACAACTTCGAGGGCGGCCAGGCGGTGTACGAGCTGGACCGGGGCGGCCACCACGACCACATGGTGGACGTGGACACCGGCCAGATCATCGAGTTCGAGAGCCCGGAGATCGAGGAACTGCAGCGCCAGATCGCGGCCCAGCACGGCTACGAGCTGGAGGAGCACTCGCTGGTGCTGTACGTGCGCAAGAAGAAGCCGCAGAAGCAGGCCCAGCCGCAGCGCTGAGCCGCCGCCCCGCGCGCCCGCGCCGTCAGCGGGCGCGGGCGGCCCGCCGGGCCGGGCGCTGCGGCGCCGCGGTCTCGGCGTCGGAGGCCACCGCCTCCTCCAGCAGGCGGCGCGCGGCGGCATGGGCCTCGGGCCCGACCTCCACGCCGCCCACCATCCTGGCCAGTTCCGCCTCGCGGCCGGCCTCGTCCAGCCGCTCCACCGCGCTGCGGGTGATGCCGTCCTCCGGCGCCTTGCTGACCCGGTAGTGTGCATGGCCGTGCGCGGCCACCTGCGGCAGGTGGGTCACGCACAGCACCTGCCGGGCCCGCGCCAGGGCGCGCAGCTTGCGGCCGACGATCTGCGCCACCGCGCCGCCGATGCCGGAGTCCACCTCGTCGAAGACCATGGTCGGCACCGCGTCCGAGCCCAGCGCGGCCACCTCGATGGCCAGGGAGATGCGCGACAGCTCGCCGCCGGAGGCGACCTTGCGCAGCGGCCGCGGCGGCTGGCCGGCATTGGCCGCCACCAGGAACTCCACCCGCTCGGCGCCGTTGGCGTCCGGGCGCGCCTCGCCGACCGGCTCCAGCTCCACCAGGAAGCGGCCGCCGCCCATGCCCAGCTCGCCGATCAGGGCGGTGGTGGCCTCGCCCAGCGCCTGCGCGGCGGCCTGGCGGGTGGCGGTGAGGGCCGCGGCGGCCTGGCGCCAGGCCTCGGCGGCGCGGGCGATCTCGCCGTCCAGCTGTTCCAGGCGCTCGCCGGCGCCGCGCAGGGCGTCCAGCTCGGCGGCGATGCGGTCGCGGTGCGCGGCCAGCTCGGCCGGGGCGGTGCGGTGCTTGCGCGCCAGGTCGTGGATCCGGCCCAGGCGGCGCTCCAGCTCCTCGTAGCGGGCCGGGTCCAGGTCCAGGTCGTCGCGGATCCGGCCCAGCTGGGCCAGCGCCTCCTCGATCTGCACCGCGGCGCCCTCCAGCAGCTGGTCCACCTCGAGCAGGCGCGGCTCGTCCGCGGCGGCGCGGGTCAGGCGGTTGCGCACCTGCTGCAGCCCCTGCGCCAGCGANGGGCCGTCCTCGCCGCCGAGCCGGGCCAGGGCCTCGTCGCAGGCGGCGATCAGGCCGGCGGCGTTGGCCTGGCGGCGGTGGGCGGCGTCCAGCGCCTCCAGCGCGGCCGGGTCCAGTTCCTCGCGCTCCAGCTCGGCCAGCTGGTGCTCCAGCCAGGCGATGCGGTCGGACACGTCGCCCCGGGCCTGCAGCCGTTCGCGCTCGGCCAGCAGCGCCTGCCAGGCCGCGGCGGCCGCGCGCACGGCCGCGCGCTCGGCCTGGTTGCGGGCGTGGGCGTCGAGCAGGGCCAGCTGGCTGGTGCGGGAGAGCAGGGCCTGGTGCTCGTGCTGGCCGTGGATCTCCACCAGCATTCCGGCCAGCTCGGCCAGCTGCGCCAGGGTCACCGGACGGCCGTTGATCCAGGCCCGCGAGCCGCCGTCGGCGCGGATCACCCGCCGCAGCTGGCACTGGCCGTCCTCGTCCAGCTCGTTGGCGGCCAGCCAGGCCAGGGCGGGGGAGTCCGGGGCCAGGGCGAACTCGGCGGCCAGCTCGGCCCGCTCGCAGCCGTGGCGGACCACCCCGCTGTCGGCGCGCAGGCCGGACAGGAAGCCCAGGGCGTCCACCAGCAGGGACTTGCCGGCGCCGGTCTCGCCGGAAATGACGGTCATGCCCGGGCCGAATTCCAGTTCGGTGGCGCGTACTACGGCGAAGTCGCGGATGGCGAGGTGTCGGAGCATGGCCGGTATTGTAGGGGGCGTCCGTCTCGGCCGCGGAGACCGGGGGAGCGGGCGGCAGCCGGGCGTATTGCGGCCGCCCGGGGGAGGCACTATCTATTGGTGCATGAGCACCCCGCTGCCGACCCTGGACCCGCGTGCCCGCCAGCTCCTGCGGACCCTGATCGGCCGTTACATCCGTGACGGCGAACCGGTGGGTTCGCAGACCCTGGCGCGCGTCTCGGGCCTGGACGTCAGCCCGGCCACGATCCGCAACATCCTGGCGGATCTGGAGGAGATCGGCCTGCTCAGCTCGCCGCACACCTCCGCCGGGCGGGTGCCCACCGCACAGGGCTACCGCGTGTTCGTGGACAGCCTGCTGCAGGTCAAGGCCCCGGGCGAGCAGGAGCTGGCCCGGCTGCGCAGCGAGCTGACCCCAGGCAGCAGCACCCAGGCCCTGCTGGGCAACGCCTCCGAGCTGCTGTCGGCCATGACCCATTTCGTGGGCGTGGTCAGCGCCCCGCGCCGCGAGCAGTTCGCCTTCCGCCAGATCGACTTCGTTCCGCTGGACGGGCGCCGCATCCTGGCCATCGTGGTGTTCGCCGACGGCGAAGTGCAGAACCGGGTGATCGAGCCGCAGCGGGCCTTCGAGGCGGCCGAGCTGGAGCGGGTGGCCAACTACCTCAACACCCACTGCACCGGCCGGCCGCTGGCGCAGATCCGCGCCACCCTGGTGCAGGAGCTGCGCCAGGCGCGCGACGCCATGGAGCGGATGCTGGCCCAGTCGGTGGAGCTGGCCGAGCAGGCCCTGGCCCCGCCAGGGGACGACGTGGTGCTGGCCGGCCAGACCCGGCTGATGGGTGTGCAGGACCTGTCCGACCTGGACCGCCTGCGCGAGCTGTTCGAGGCCTTCGCCCGCAAGCGCGAGATCCTGCAGCTGCTGGAGCGGACCATGCGCGCCCCGGGCGTGCGCATCTTCATCGGCGAGGAGACCGGCCTGGCNCCGCTGGACGGGGTCTCGGTGGTTACCGCCCCGTACCGGGCCGGCGGCCAGGTGCTGGGCGTGCTGGGGGTGATCGGCCCGACCCGCATGGCCTACGACCGGGTGATCCCGCTGGTCCAGGCCGCCGCCGACGTGCTCGGCGCGGCCCTGCAGCCGGCCCGNGAGGCTCCGGCGACTTGAATCGCTCCATTCCGGCCCCCATACGGCCGGAATACGCGGCCGGGAGCCGCACGGAGCCGATTGCATGACCCAGAACGAGACCCCTTCCCAGCAGCCGGAACATCCGGAGCAGCCGCAGACGACCGGTGAGNCCGCCGCGGCCACCACCGGTGCCGATCCGCTCGAGTCGCAGCTGCGCGCCGAGATCGAGGCCCTGCGCAGCGAGATCGAGCAGCTGAGGATGGATGCGCTGCGCGAGCGTGCCGACCTGGACAACCAGCGCAAGCGCATGGCGCGCGAGCTGGAGCAGGCGCGCCGGTTCGCCAACGAGCGCCTGCTGGGCGACCTGTTGCCGGTGCTGGACAGCCTGGACGCCGGCCTGGCCGCCGCCGGCGCGGAGGGCGGCCCCCTGAAGGAGGGGCTGGAGCTGACCTACCGCCAGCTGATGAAGGTCGCCGGCGACCACGGCCTGTCCGTGGTGGACCCGGTGGGCCAGCCCTTCGACCCCGAGCGCCACCAGGCCATCAGCCAGGCCGACCCGGGCGAGGCCGCGCCGGGCAGCGTGCTGCAGGTGTTCCAGAAGGGCTACATGCTGCACGACCGCCTGCTGCGCCCGGCGCTGGTGGTGGTNGCCCGCCACGACTGAACCGGCGCCGCGCCCGCGCGCGCCCCCACTTGAACGCCGCGGCCGCACCCCCCACCTAGCGAGCAGGGCCACCGCGCCAACGGCCAAACCCATTCCCCGAGGGAGCACACACATGAGCAAGATCATCGGTATCGACCTGGGCACGACCAACTCGTGCGTNGCGATCATGGAGGGCGGCAAGGCCCGCGTGATCGAGAACGCCGAGGGTGACCGCACCACGCCGTCGATCGTCGCCTACACCAAGGACGGCGAGGTGCTGGTCGGCGCCCCGGCCAAGCGCCAGGCGGTGACCAACCCCAAGAACACCTTCTTCGCGGTCAAGCGCCTGATCGGCCGCAAGTACACCGATGCCGAGGTGCAGAAGGACATCGGCCTGGTGCCCTACAGCATCGTCCAGCACGACAACGGCGACGCCTGGGTGGCGCAGGCCGACGGCCGCCGCATGGCCCCGCAGGAGATCTCCGCCAAGGTGCTGGAGAAGATGAAGAAGACCGCCGAGGCCTACCTGGGCGAACCGGTCACCGAGGCGGTGATCACCGTCCCGGCGTACTTCAACGACAGCCAGCGCCAGGCCACCAAGGACGCCGGCCGCATCGCCGGCCTGGACGTCAAGCGCATCATCAACGAGCCGACCGCGGCGGCCCTGGCCTACGGCCTGGACAAGGGCGGCGGCGACCGCAAGATCGTCGTCTACGACATGGGCGGCGGCACCTTCGACGTGTCCATCATCGAGATCGCCGAGGTGGACGGCGAGAAGCAGTTCGAGGTGCTGGCCACCAACGGCGACACCTTCCTGGGTGGCGAGGACTTCGACGCGCGCATCATCGACTACCTGGTCGAGGAGTTCCAGAAGGACCAGGGCATCGACCTGCGCAAGGATCCGCTGGCCCTGCAGCGCCTGAAGGACGCCGCCGAGCGCGCCAAGATCGAGCTGTCCAGCGCGCACCAGACCGAGGTCAACCTGCCGTACATCACCGCCGACGCCTCCGGCCCGAAGCACCTGGCCATCAAGCTGACCCGGGCCAAGCTGGAGGCGCTGGTGGACGACCTGATCAAGCGCTCGCTGGAGCCGTGCCGCATCGCGCTGCAGGACGCCGGCCTGCGCGCCTCGGACATCGCCGAGGTGATCCTGGTCGGCGGCCAGACCCGCATGCCCAAGGTGCAGCAGGCCGTGGCCGACTTCTTCGGCAAGGAGCCGCGCAAGGACGTCAACCCGGACGAGGCCGTGGCGCTGGGCGCCGCGATCCAGGGCGGCGTGCTGGCCGGCGACGTCAAGGACGTGCTGCTGCTGGACGTCACCCCGCTGAGCCTGGGCATCGAGACCCTGGGCGGCGTGATGACCAAGATCATCGAGAAGAACACCACGATCCCGACCCGCGCCTCGCAGGTGTTCAGCACGGCCGAGGACAACCAGTCGGCCGTGACCGTGCACGTGCTGCAGGGCGAGCGCGAGCAGGCCCGCTACAACAAGTCGCTGGCCAAGTTCGACCTGACCGGCATCGAGCCGGCCCCGCGCGGCGTGCCGCAGATCGAGGTGTGCTTCGACATCGACGCCAACGGCATCCTGCACGTGTCGGCCAAGGACAAGAAGACCGGCCGCGAGCAGAAGGTCGAGATCAAGGCCGGCTCGGGCCTGACCGAGGAGGAGATCCAGCGGATGGTCGCCGACGCCGAGGCGCACCGCGAGGAGGACCGCAAGTTCCAGGAGCTGGTGGCCGCCCGCAACCAGGCCGACAGCCTGGTCCACGCCACCCGCAACGCGATCAAGGAGCACGGCAGCAAGGTGCCGGGCGACGTGATCGGCCGCGTGGAGTCGGCCATCGCCGAGCTGGAGACCGCGATCAAGGGCGANGACAAGGCCCAGATCGAGGCCAAGACCCGCGCGCTGGAGGAGGCTGGCCAGTCGCTGTACGCGGCCGCCGCCGCGGCCGCCCAGGGCGGTGCCGATGCCGG
>JGI25329J36429_1000865_pt1 | contig 17126 bp, 8 predicted proteins | sample HigsolmetaAR204D_FD_36429 | JGI IMG/M metagenome (IMG submission 36429)
AGAGACGAAAGCGGCGCTTTTGCCTTGTTTCCCTTGGTTTCCTTCCAGCGCTGGTAATGCTGCTCGATGACTGGCAGCGCCTGTTTGAGCAATGTGTACTGCTCCTGTCCAAGCCGACCAATTTCGGACATGACCGCCTCGTCCGTCCACTGGTATTTTTCCACTTTTTCGTCCTGGGACAAGAAGCGGTCCAACAGCGGATAAAAATAGGCAGCAATCTGCAAGGTTTTCCGATCAAACGATTGATACATGCCCCAGACGACATCTGCCGGCAACGAATCCCATGTCATCGCCATCACTTCATCTTTTGTAAAGGAAGGGATTTCGTCCGATTTTTTTTGTTGCAGCTTTTTCGCAGCCTGTAAGACTTCTTTGTATGCAGACAACCATGCTTTTGTGTCTGCTGGTTGTTCGTTGCTGTCGTCAGATACGGGTGTCGCTGATAAACGTTCATCCACCCGGGCAAATGTAACAGAAGGCACCAGCAGGGATATGGCAAGAACAGAAGAGAGAAACCCGCGCATCCATTTTTTCACACTCATTGCTACCTCCTTATTGATATGCATCAGGATTTATATACTTTTTTCCGGATCAGGTTGCCGTTATTGTCATAGATGAATTCAATTTTCAATACACCGTTTTCGTACAGGTACTGCAGTTGGTTTCTGGCATTATACGTGTACGTGAAATTTCGAGAAGCTGCAGAAGAAGACACGATACCATCTGAGGTGAACGGCTCACTCGTCTGGTTACCTGACGGAGTGTCAGGCGCCGCCCGCACAATGTCTCGTTGCTCTTCACCCATAACTGGCGGTTTTTCACGGGCAGTTGCCGGGGGTGAATTGGCCATTGTGGCTCCAGGTGAAATCAGTACAGTAAGACCCAGAACAAATAGCAACACCAGATTCATCACTTGTCTTCCCATGTTCTCTGCTCCCTTTCTGAAATGTTTTGATTAAGACTGACCATGCAGATGTGAGGCAGTCGATATGCATGAACAACTCTCCTCTACCCAAATAGGTAAAGTTAGGCATAAAAAAACCACTCGAATTGCCGAGTGGTTCCCGTTTGTAGACAAAACAGGGCTTTTTTTACCTTGAACTGGCCATAATGCTAGTGAAGCGAAAGGAGGTCGGCAGAAAACGTGAGGGCAACAGCAATGGGAGCGTTCTTGTTTGGTGTCGGTATGATCGGAATGCTGGATGGCATTGTCTTTCATCAAATCCTGCAGTGGCACAGTGTAAACATGCATACGGATCGCGTGCACCAAATCATCAGCGACGGCGTTTTTCATTTATTCGTGACCTTGATCATCTTTGTCGCAGGCATCCTATTATGGAAAGGGAATCCCCAAGACTCGCCACGCACATTCTGGGGCAGCTTTTTACTGGGTGCCGGCACATTTAATTTGCTGGAGGGTATTGTGAATCACCACCTCTTGCAGCTTCACCACGTCAAGCCAGGGGCGCAACAATTCCTGTTCGATCTTTCATATGATGTAGTTGCCCTGCTGCTGCTTGTCACAGGCTGGATCGTGCGGCGCCGAACAACCTCTGCGTAACATCATACACGATAGGCAAATCCGCCAAACATTACCATGCTAAACCTCAAACTCCCGGTAACAATAACAGTGGGTTACCTATGCTGTCAGGAGAACCCATTTGAATGTTACAACGCAAATCAATGCTGGGAGGACGATTATGGGTATTTTAAGCGGAAATCCACAGAACGAACCAATGCACTATGGGGAAGTCTTTGGTGTTTGGAGTTACCTTACCGTAACCAAAGGGATGTTGGCTGGTTATCAAACATTAATCAACCACACGGGCGACAAGGATTTGCGAACATTTCTTGAAGACCTGACGAAAAATATGAAGCAGGAGATCACGCAGATTGAAGAGCTGCTCAAGGTCAACGGAATCGGTCTGCCACCCTCTCCACCAGAACGGCCAACCGCCTCGTTGGAAAGCATCCCGGTGGGAGCACGGTTCAACGATCCGGAAATTGCCGCCAGCGTATCGTTGGACATAGCTGCCGGGTTGGTATCCTGCAGCCAAATTATCGGGCAGGCAATTCGTGAAGATATCGCGATGATGTTTGGTCAATTCCATACGACGAAAGCCGCATACGGCGCCCGCCTGCTGCGCATTAACAAGGAAAAGGGATGGTTGGTTCCTCCCCCTCTTCATCAGCAAACGCCCGAACTTGCCCATGTATAAAGAAGTTCAAGAAGGCTGCCCTACCTTGGGGTGGCCGATTGTTTTTTACTCCAGTCGCACAGACTCAGCGAGAAGCGCGTCTGCTACCGACAGTCCCCTTACTGCTCAGTTCTGCCGAGGACTTACAAAATGAATCTGATTGTTTACGAAATCTGGATAATGTATAGTGGGGGAAAAAAGGAGTGGTCTCTACAGGATTACCTTTGTTTATTGTCCCCTCAAAACCGTTGACGCAGTCAGACGTTGTTCCCTGCATCATGACAGTTTCAATCTTTTTCTTCTCCACTGCGCTACCCGTTTGAGTCGTTTTCACTTCTCCTGGTCGGAAGAATCCATCCGGAATGGGGCAGCGAGGGAATCAAGCCTTTTGAGTTTGTCATCGTGTCTACTGTTCATGGGTAAAGGAACTGCCACAGCCGCTACATATGAAACAGTACAGTCGTCGTGCCGAGTTCATGGAAATACCGGCGCAGCTGTCGGAACGGGTTGACGGGTTTGTGAACAAGACCGTAAAAGGCGGTGGAGGAGTTTTTGGAGAAGTATGGGGGATAAGTTTCATATGGGCACTTTCGCTATAAAAAAAGAAGGGTCTACCCAAAATTAAAAGAGATAGACCCTCACAACTTACAATGCATTTTTCGCAAACAAAAGCTCCCCTTTTGGGGAGCTTTTAATAGTTATTTGGAAATTTTTCCATCTGCCACAACGTTACCGTTGGTATCAGCAAGATCGGAACCTTTGAACTCTACTTCAATAGAAGAATTGATCGCAAAGGTGTCAGCATTAGCTGCGATAATTGTCAACGTATCACCATTTACGCTGAAAGCACCGTTTGGATCAAGTTGTACTTCTGCTCCGCCTACTCGAACTTTTACACCTTTTGTTGGAGTAGCAGCATCGAGCTCTTCAGAGAAAACAACTTGAATAGTCTTATCATCTACAATCTTAATTTCTTTAGCTACCGGCAGAACATTTTCAGTCAGCTCAACAGTAGTTTTGTTTTTGTCTTTTGCAAAGGTGTTTCCATCTACATCCTTCACATTTACAACTTCCAGCTCACGCTCACCAGAAACTTTCACATAGTTAGCCGGCAGGGTGATAATTACTTCATCACGTTTACCGTTAAAATCAATTGCTGTTGTAGACGGGAGAGTAACTCCATCAAGTTTGTAGTTTGCTGCTGTAAGAGCCGCAGCATCTACATCATCGGAGAAAGTCAGTGTAAATTGACCAGGAACGGTAGTTTCTGTTGCTGTAACAACTTCAAGTGTAGCACCTGCGTCACTACCAGATCCTACTGTTACGGTAAACGTAACTTCTCCTGCTTTGTTATTGAAAGCATCTTTTACTTTATCAGCCGGAATGGTTACTTGGTACGTTCCAGCTTTAAGAGCACTGTTTTCCAGAAGTTCAGCTTGTGTTACTTTAAGTTCCAGGTAATGATCTTCTCCTGCGTCAGGAGTACCATTTTGGTTTACATCATAACCCACTGTAGTTGCGACAGCAACATCATTGAACAGAACTGGAACGCCGTCTTTTCCGGTATATCTAACTTTTACTTTATTCAAAGTATCATGACCTACTACTTCATCAAACTTCAAGACAAAAGTATCTTTGTTTGCTTGGTTCAAGCTAGCATTCAGTAATTTCGGGGCAGTTTTGTCAGCGCTAATAGTAAACGTTTTGGAAACTTTGTCCCCTGTGTTACCTGCCAGGTCTTTATACCCAGAGATTTCGACAGTTGCGTTCAGGAAGGAGCTGCTCCCCAATTCTGGTGTCAGGTCAAGAGTATAAGCCGTGTCATCTCCATCAACTGGTTGCAGAGTATTGGTTGCTGTATTGCCATTTACTTTAACAGCAACACCTGTCAGATCAACCACTTCACTGAACTTAACTGTTACTTTAACTCCTTCAGCAGTCAAAGTTGCTACCGGTTTAACAGTGTCTTCAGTAACTTTAACAATTGTTGTCGCTGGGTTAGGATTGATGTAGTTACCAGCGGCATCTTTTGCACCAGTAATTGCAATTTCATATTGTGCAGCTGCATCCAAGCCTGCCAGTTTCACTTCTTTACTACCTTTTGTGAACGAAGGTTGCGGATTTAAAGCTTTACCGTTTACAGATACAGTTCCAACGGTATTCAAAGGCTCACTGAATTTAACTGTAACATCATATTTTCCACCTGCTGCAGGAACATATGTTGCTTCAGCAATTGTAGGCTTAGTAGTGTCAGTTACAGTGATATTTTGTTCGTACTTCTCGATCTTTTTGCTGTAATCAGCTTCAGTACGAATTGCGGATGTTGCGCTGTTGTCAATGAAAACATTGTAGACGCCTTTGAAGAATTGATTATTAGCTACATCAGCTTTAACCGTCAGAATTTTACCATCTTTAGAAAGTTCCGCTGTCAGGTTAGAAACAGGGGCTGCCGTACCTACTGGACTAATAGTTACGCCTTTCAAAGCACCAGTAGTAGAATCCACAACATCAGCTTTTACAACAGGAACACCAAATTTAATTTGGAGCTCTGCACCGTTAATAGCACTTACCGATTCAACTTTCAGCTCTCCCGGTACTTCTACATCATCTGGCAAATCCGGGTCAGTTGCGGAGTTCCATTCGTCATCGCTGTCTGCGTATTTGAAGGTTTTACCGTTGAAGTCTGCTTTGGAAGCAGGTCTTGTAGCTGCATCCAGTTCAGCCTTGTTTTTCGCAAACAAAGCTTGGGAAAGCGGAGCAACATTTCCGTTTTTATCAACAACCAAGTAAGAGTCTTCTTGGTTGTCCAGAATCTCATTCAGGGCTTGATCAAAATACTTGTCATCCAGGAAAGCGTCAAGGCTGTAATACTTGTTTACTTCTCCTCCGACCAAGATACCAGGACCGGGTACTTGCGCCATAGCAGCGGAAGCCATGCTAGCTACGACAGCGGTCGAGAGAACAGAAAGAACCAGCTTCTTTTTCACGTACTACCCCTCCAGATATAGATAGGATATTGTCCAAGAAACACTGTAAGATCTAAATGCCTAGGCTGTTTGTGTTTCTCTCTTTATTTTTAGAAGAACCATTGAGTGGGAGCAGAGGGGTTAAACCCTCTGCCCCGATCTCAGGACTGATTATTCTTCAATTTCAGGCGCATCTTTTTCGAATTCTTGGGTCTCGCCGTCAAGCGTAACTTCGAAGACAAATTTGTCAGCTTTTTCGGTAGTTCTCAGTTGTACTTTGAACTTACCGTTTTCGCCAACAGTTGTTGTAGCGGTTTTGCCAGCTGCAGTAACTTTTACTTCTGCACCAGGTTGGCCTTCACCCGTTACATCGTAGATGTATGCCAAACCGCCCATCAAAACTGTCGGTTCAATCTCTACGCTGTCTTCATCGACAAAATCATCGCCCGGTNGCGGAGTCGGNTTTTCGCCGCCTTNATCGCCAGNTTGTTTCCAGAAGTTGGAGGTGTCGAGGTTGTCGTCATCGACATCGTCTTCGCTAGCGAGGAAGATGACGTAATCCATGCGTCTTGCATCATTGTCTACGTTGAACAGGATTACGTAATCGCCGTCATCGATGCCGTCAGCAGCTTTCCGGTCGTAAGCGTTGAAGTATACGGTGCTGCTGGTGGTGTAGACAACTTTCTTCTCTTTGCCGTCTTCGGTTACGGCAAGCGTTACGCGGTTTTTGTCCACATCCACAACTTGGCCGATTACCAGGTCTTCGATGTCAGCGTTAGCCAGTTCATCGTAGTTGATCGAGAAGATCTCGAAATCATCTGCGCGGCCAACGACTTCGATTACATCGTCAACGATGATTTCGTTGTTGTTGTTCAGTTGGTAAGCGATGAAGTCACCGCGGCGGATGCCCGCATCGATCAAATCTTCATAGCTGTCGTCCAGTTCGAACTCTTTCTTGGTCAGCGTGCCATCTTCATCCTTGGTAATCAGGGTAATGACATTTTTCTTGCCTTGGCTGCCAAGTTCGAGGACTTGACCGTATTCGTAGTCACCGACCAGGCTGTCGCCGTCAACCACGAAGATGGCTTCCACTTCTTGGTCATCTTCATCCAGGACGTAGTAAACCGTCAGATCATCCTCGTCAGCGATGTCTTCCCAATCGAGGATTCTCGGTTTCTTCAGTTCCTTACGCTTGCTGCCTTCGATATCGCCAGTCATGTCGAAGATGGCGGTATCGCTGGTGATTTCATAGTAGGTGTCTCCGATTTTCAGAAGCTCGTCGTCTTCGTCAGCAGCGTCATCCCAATCGCCCACGAAGAGCTCAGGGCTGTCGTTCAAAACTTCAACCTTGGTAGCATCTCCGTCTTTGTCCAGCGTTACTTCCAACAGCACAGGGTTGGTCTTGCTCGGAACAAAGAGGTCTTCGATGAGGTCTTCATCGATTTTCTTGCCGTCGGTGTACTTGATATCGTCAGCTTCGATGGTGATTTTCACCTTCGCGCCTTTTTCGGAGTAAACGGTGAAGTTCCACTCATCTTTGTCATAGACAGCTTCCTTGATGACGATCGCTTTGAATTTGCGGTCGGTCAGGTCATCGCTGGTTTCAATGTGACGGACACGGCCAGCTGCATCCAGGTACAGTTTTACTTTTTCTCCGTCCAAGTCACGCAGGATGTCTTGGTTTTTCGAAGTGATTTCCGTGACATCGTCGTTCTTGTCTTCGGAGTAAGTAGCACCGTCTTTCACGCGGTAGGATTCGCCGTTAACCACCAGACGATGGTCGGAGCTGTTGCGGACGTTGACGCGTTCCACTTCACCTTCGACGACGTTGCGGGTAGCAATGATAACCAGCTTGTCGTCTTCACCATCGGAGTAGTACACGCTGTATACGTCCATCGGTTTGAGGTCAGCCAGCGTAGCCGGTTCGTTGTTGAGCAACACGATGAAGTCTTTGCCTTCATCCAGGTCTTTCAGTTCCGTGAAGCTCTTGCCGTCGATGTTCTTGATCTTCTTGTCGTTGGAGATCTTTTCAATTACGGCAGAACCGTATTTTACGCCGGTTTCCTTCTTGTTCTTGGTGACATCGTCAATGATGTGGATGTAGCTGATTTCGTTTTCATCGTTCAGAACGATTTTTACGTAGTAGTCCTCTTCCGATTCGATGATGTCAGCCAGCGCATCCAGCAGATCATCGTCGCTGTCGTTGGCAAGCGGGTTGTAGTTGTAAGTAATCTTGGTATCTTTGTTGAATCTGTAGGATTTGCCGGAACCGTCGAGAACGATCTTCAGGTCATCCAGATCTTTGACGCTGTCCAGGTCGGAAGCATCGCCGCGCATGTCTTTGCCTTTGAATTGGAAGGTATCGATGCGGTCTACGATGACTTCTTCCGCAGTGGAAGCTTCCATCCATACGACCGTGTTTTCCACGTCGTCCTTGATCCACACTTGTACGTGTTGACCATCGAAGTCGTTCACGTTGATGCCGTCCGCAACCTTGAACTTGGTGTTGCTGCCCAGGTCGGCGTTGCGGCCGGACAGTTTCACTTCGTTTGCTTTCAGTTCGGCCAGACCGGTTGTCGGCACGAGGCTTACGAACGGCAGGTCGTTCACGTCTCTGTTCGGCGTGTCGTAAGCCCATTCCATGTCGCGAACGATCACGTTCAGATATTTGGTCAGCAGCGTTTCGTTGGTGACTTCGTAGCGAACGTCAGTGCCGTATGCGACTTGTTCCATCAAGTCAACGCGCAGAGCGTTGTCCAGGAACTTGAAGATGTCGCCGCGGGTAGCAGGAGCGTTCGGGTTGGAAATGGTTTTGGCAACCCCCAGTTCGGACGCTTTTGCCAGGAAGCCGTTCGGCCATTCACCTTTCACAGCCGGCTCATGACCCAGCGCGCGAATGATCATAGTGATCGCTTCAGCGTAAGTAACTTGGTTTTGCGGTTTGAAGGTTTGATCCGGGAAACCTTTGATGATTTCTTNACCAGCTGCCACGTTTACAAAACCGGCGAACCAGTCAGAAGCGTTAACATCTTTAAAGTTGGATTGGAATTGCGCCAATTTCGCGCCTTGTTCCAGTCCGCGAGCGCGCACAACCAGGGTAGCGAACTCTGCGCGAGTGATGGTTCTGTCCACGCCGAAGTCGCCGTTGCCGTAACCAGCAACCAGGCCCAGTGCTTCGAGGCGTTTCACAACTTTTTCAAGATCAGCGTCCATTGCAGGAGCTGCTACTTCTTCATCTTCAACAGCTTCTACAGTTTCTTCTACGGAAGCTGCGGTATCTTCAGGTGTCGTTGCTTCCTCAGCAAATGCCATAGGNGCAACAGAGAGTGCCAGTGCACTGGCCAGTACGCTGTTAACAACCTTTTTCATAACCTTGTGTTCTCCTCCTCTAGGGTTAACAAATTGATCTTGGGGAAAATTCGTCGTTAATCTATCTTTCTCTTTAAAGCCCGAATCCTGCAAGCGCGTGTCACCTCCTTTCGCAGGTTCGCGCTTCTCTACTTGTTCTTGTAAACTGCTAGTAAATTCTGTATTGGCAAAATCGAACAATCACTAGTGTAACACAGTTGCAAGGATTCGTGAATCTTTTTCCGTCAATTTCCCCCGCAATTGCTGTGACATCCTATTAAACGCCTTAACACAGCAAAAGTTGCGGTGCTTGCGAAAAAAAGTTTGTGTATTTTTTGTGGTCGCACGCACTCGGATTATGTATCAGTGACACCCGCCACAAACCGTATTATAGGGGAGGATGGCAGGGATGTCACTCATGAACCTTTTTCCAATTCCGGTCAAATCCTTGCAGATGTTTCCTTAATTTCCTAATGCTGTTTCAAAGTTCACAACAGCCAGATTGTAGTTCTGGATGGCGCGTTGGTACTGGTTCTCGCGGTTGGACAGTTCCTCCTCCGCCTGGATCACTTCCAGGGTCGTGGCCAGCCCGTTTTCGTAGCGAAGGTTGGTCAGACGGTAGCTCTCCGCAGCGGAATCAACCGCTTTTTTCTGATACTCGATCGCTTTCAGCGCGGAATTCAGGTTGTAGTAAGCCTGTGCCACTTCCTTGGCAATGGCCCGCTTTTGCTGGTCAATCGCCAGTTTGGCGGCATCCACGTTGTTGCGGGCGATTCGTCCCTGATACGTCGACAGCGCCGAGTACTTCTCAATCAGTTTCACGTTCAGTTCGGCCAGTTCCAGTTCACCCTCGACCCGCTGCACTTCCACCCGGTTGGCAATGGCTTGTTCCTGGGCCTGTTCCAGCGTCAGGGAGATGGGAGCCGTTTGCTTGTTTTCCGCTACAATCTTCCATTGTTTGTGCAGATCCACGCCCAGGAAGTCGTTCAGATTCATCCGCGCCACTTCCACCGCGCTTTCCGCCGACACCAGGGCCGCCTGCGCGCCTGCCACGCCCATCTCCGCCTGCAATACGTCTGTCTTCGCCTTGGTCCCGACGTTGAAAGCCGCCTGCGCCACTTTCAGCTGCTGCTTTGCCCTCTCCAGGCTTTTCTTTTTCAGGTTGAGGTCGTCCAGGGCGTAGACGAGGTCATAATACACCTGTTGCGCGCCAAGCTTGATCTTGTTCTCCGTTTGCTTCAGCTGCAGCGCGTTCAGTTTCTTGTTGATATCCTGCCGCGCCTGGGTTACGTATTTGGCCTGCGCGGTATCGAGCGATTCGATCACGTCTTCGGGAATGTCCGCAGAGGTCGGGTAGGACAGCCTGTAGTTGATGTCGGCGTTTTCCTTCTCAAGGCGGGCATTGACCAGCGTCACGTTTGTCTGGAGCGCCTGCTCGATCGCCTTCTCCAGCGTCAGCTCCTCAACGGCATCATTTGCCGTTTCTTCTTCCGTTGCCGGCGCGGTTGCAGATGCCGGCGTCTTTGCCTGTGCCGCCGTTGCCGAATTCGCGTTCGCGGCACTTTGCGCTTCCGCGGCCGCTTTCTGATTGCCGTTTGCGGTATGTTCCTCCGTGTTCGCGGCGTTGTCCGCCTGGGCATTGGCATATGCGGACAAGGCGCCTGCGCCGATCGCCGTGGTCAAAACTGCCGCCATTCCAAGCTTCAGCCACTTTTTCGTCGAGTATGGAAAGTTCATGTGTTCCACTCCTTTTCGCCTGGCATATCCTACAATTTTTCCATCATCACTATAACACAGAAAAATGTTTCGTACACGAAAAATCAAGAGGTTGTCAACATTTTACATCTTCCTTTTGGGCTTGCCGCACGGCGGCGGTCCGGNTGCTTGCTCATTCGTGCACGTGACACTTTTCCCGGCAGCCTGCCACGAAAATGCGTCGATTGCATCTCAGGATTCGCGAACNGTTTTCCTCCATGCTATTCTTTTGGTGAGGTGAAGAAACCATGCTGCAACAGTACAAGACAGTGGCCGGCTACGGAGAAGACGAAATCGTGATTGAAAAGTCCCGCTTTATCGGATATGCGCAAAGAGTGACGACGGAAGAAGAAGCGGCAGCTTTTATTGCCATGATCAAAAAGAAACATTGGGACGCGACCCACAACTGTTCGGCCTTCGTCATCGGGGAAAACGATCAAATCCAGCGTTCCAGCGACGACGGCGAGCCCAGCGGGACGGCAGGCAAGCCGATTCTGGAATGCATCAAGAAGAACGGGGTCAAAGACACCGTCGTGGTGGTGACCCGCTATTTCGGCGGCATCAAGCTGGGCGCGGGCGGGCTGGTGCGCGCCTATACCGCCGGCACGGTCATCGCCCTGAAGGCGGCGGGAATTATCGTGCGCAGCCTGCACCAGCGGATTTCCGTTCAGGTGGACTATCCCTGGTGGGGAAAGCTGGAGAATGAGCTGCGGATCGGGCAATACCGGGTCGCGGGAACGGACTTCACGGACAAGGTGACGGTGCACGTACAGATCCCGGAAGGAAAGCAGGACGATTTCATCGCCCGGATGATCGACCTGACAAACGGGCAGGCCGTGGTCACCCTGGGGGAAAAGGAGTACGTCGAGCTGCCTGTGGAGGCCGTGGGAAACGAGGAGTAATGGATGACTTACGAAAAAAGCTGAAGGGCATCATCGCCGCTTCAGCTTTTTTCCATGGCCAGATTGTCTTGCGCCACATCAGGACTTCGGCAGTTTTTTCAGCTGTTGCATGATGCGAATGGTAATGACTGCCATTTCCGCACGCGTCAGATCCCCTTTCGGATTGAAGCGATAGGTTGGCTTTTGCGCATTCGCGTTATTGGGTTCGCCCGTCATGATCTTGGCTTTGGCCACTGCCAGGACGGAAGGTTTCGCGTAATACCCCGTCAGTTGGGCATCCGTAAACATTTTGCCCAGCGATTTGTCTGCCGCTTCCGGCGTGCCCAGTTTCAGGTTCAGGGCACGGGCAATCATGATGGCTGCTTCTTCACGCGTCAGGTACTCGTCCGGAGCAAACCGTCCAACGCTCTTGCCCCGTACGATGCCGGCGCGTGCCGCCGTTTCGATGTACTCGTATTCGTAGTCCCAATCGTCCGTGCTCGGATGGACGTCGCGGAACGTGGGCGCGGTCGGCTCGCCTCTGGAGTTGTACGGCCCCGCATTGATCGGCAGGTCGAGCGCCTTGACCAGCATGGTCGCAAACTCGCCTCTGCGGATCTTCCTCTCCGTGCCAAAGCCTTCACCCGGCGCNTCCTTCATAATCCCTTTGGCGTAAAGGGTTTCGATTGCGTCGCGCGCAAACGGATGATGAATCACATCCGAGAACGTTTCGCGGGTCATCATCACCATGTAGTAACCGAATCCTTCAAACGGCACCGTAATCGTCTGCTTCGACGTGTTTACGACACCGCCGAGATTGAACCACTCGTCACCGTTGTTGTAAAAGACGGTGAGCACATTGTTGGCGGCATTGACGATGGAAGAGTCATACTTGATGGTGACCGTACCTTGCTTGCTGGGCACGAGATTGTACTTCCAGCGTTTGACAAACGGTTTCATCCTGACATCATTGACGGTTCCATCGAAGTACGGATCACGGCCGCCCGGCGCGCGCTCTTCATCTTCGTCCTCATCGGCTGGCGGCGCATTCCCCGCGTCTACATAGTAGAGCGGGCTGGCGTAGTTGAAATCACGCGACGAAATGCCGCCCAGGACAGACTCCATCTTATCGCGCAGGTTATCGTCGTCCAGCACCACGCGTCCGTTGGTGCGATCCGCGATCCCGAAATAGAGCGGCACATCGGTAAAGATGTCGCGGGAAGGAGTATGAACCTCCGAACCTGCGCGCTCGCCATTCGGCGCCAGCAGTACCGTACCGCTCGGGAACTTCAGCTCAAAGGACTTGTCAAATACGCTGAAGGACGTCTTCTTGCCCAGCGTGTCCCGGTATTCCGCCCCGCCTACCGACGAGTTGAGGTTGTAGATTTTGATTTCGTCATTGTACTTGTTCGAACCAAATTCCACGGTGAATTTGATCGTGTTCAGACCCGCCTTCAGCGAGACAGTGGTTTCGAACACGTAGTACGTTTCCGGAACCAGTTTGCCCGTATCGGAATCGTATTCAAAGTCGGGTTCTGTCGTATTGTAGGCAACGGCTTCGGTTTTGCCGAACAGCACCTTGGTCGCATTTTCCGCAAAAATCCGGATTGGAACGGAGTTGCTGTTCACCGTGATGTACTCCGCATTTTCCGGTTTTGTCGGAGACAGCACGGTCCAGGCCTGAGTTTCCTGGTTGATGGTGATCGTGTGGCGCGCCACGACGGAGCCTTGCGTTACTTCAATTTGATAGCTGGTGCTTCCGCCTTTGGCCAGCGTCAGCGGGAACAGTTTCAGGCGTTTTTCCAGGTCTTCCCTGGTCAGACCCATGTCTTCCAGTTCACCGAGCAGTTCCCTTCCGTACTGCTTCGCGCTCATCTCCGCAGAGAAAGAGAATTTGCCCTTGATATCCTTGCTCTTCGAGAAGTTGGTCTCATCGAAGATTTGTCCCAGATCCGAAGTGTTTCCCTTGATCGCTGCGTCGCGCGATTTGACGTAGTCGGAATCGTTGGAGAGGAATTTCCAGTCGCCGGAAGAGTTCTGCAACCTGTATGCCGCGATGACATTGCCGTCCTTCTTCACCGTGACAATGGCCCCAGCTTCCACGTCCTTCACGTCAAACGACAGTTCGCTCAGGAAATATGCCGATGTGCTGTACGCCGCATCGCTGGAAGTCTTTTTCAGTTCAACTTCATCGTTTTTCCCCTGGATCACTTTCAGGGTAACATCTTCGATCTTCGGCGTGCGCTCCGTATTGTAGAGAATGGTGTACGTGAACTTCACGCTCGGATCGTTTTTCAGGGTGAAGACGAGGGTGTTTGTCCCCTGGTTGAATTTCCACTTGTTGTTGGTGTCGACAAACTGATTTTTGTTGATAAAAAAGTCCACAGCGTTGTCATTCGGGTCCTTGTCGGCGATGGAATAGGTGATTCCTTCACCATTCAGGGTGATTTCCATTCCATCCGTATCGGCCAGATTGTAGTTGTACAGCTTCCCTTCAAACCGGTTGCCGTCCATCACAAAGTTGGACACATTCGAGTCGGTGATCTCCAGCGTGCCGTCAATCACCTTCGTTTGGCCGGACGCTGTGTAGTAGAACAAGAGCGACGGTGCGACTTCCTGTTTCAGCACGAAGGAGATGGCTTCTTCCTTATTCTCTGAAGTCGCCGGATCCGTGTATTTGTATACAACCTTGACCGTCGTCTCATTCGCCGGGAGTTTCGGGAATTCAAGCACAATCGTGTTGGCTGCGCTGCCCGGCTTGAACACATAATCCTTGCCTGCTCCCTCTTGTTTCAATGTGTTGTTGACATACACATCGAAATTGGCAGCGGCGATCGTCATGTTAATGGCTTCAATTTCCAGTTTTGCCGGCAGAACATTGACAACGTTGACACTTCCATCTGTTCGGATGGGAATTGAAACATTGCTGGTCGAAACGTTTGTCACTTTCCCAAAACGCGGAGCGGAATCGCTCTTGTAGACAAACAGATACGCGTAGTTTTCCACCGTTACGGTGTTGATGACGTTGGTCGTGCTGCCGGAATTCTGTTTTTGCGTTTTGTACGTAACCGTCAATTCATAGGTTTTGTCGTGCTGCAGCACACTGTTTGGAATTGTTCCGCTCACCTTGTACAGCTTGTACTGGGAGGACAACCCACTGTTCGTGACCGGGNTGAACACAGCGGCCAAAGGATCATCATTCAACAGCAGGGAAAGCGTATTNTCTCCNTTTACNTCCACGACCTTTGCCGTGCTCACGTTTCCGGCCTGGTCAACCGCATAGACCGTCAGCTTGTCCCCTGCGACCGCCGAAGAGACGGGAACGGAAAACTCCCGGATTCCCGGCGACACTTCATCTCCGTTTGCCGTCGCTTGTCCGAGAACAACCGAGCCTTTTTTGACGTAGACCGTCGCATACGCTTCCGTTTCCCCCGTGATGACGTTGTCCGCGACGGTAATGGTGGTCGTGTCGAGGTCAACATCCGGAGGTGTCGTGTCCGAGCTGGTCGGCGGTGCAAGTTGAACCGTCACGGTCGTCTGCGCACTGCTTCCTACGGAATCCGAAGCCGTTACCGTCAGCACCGTATTGACGGGAAGCGTTGTCCCCAAATTCACTGTGAAGCTGCCGTCCGCATTTGCCGTGGCGCTCGCAGACACGCCTCCGCCCGTGACTGTGACAGTTGTTCCCGCTTCCGCATATCCTGTTAGGGTTGTATCGTCACTATCGATCGGATTGACATCCGGTGGCTCGGGAGCAGTGGCGTCAGTACCTGGAACTGTCACTACTTCTGCNGCACTGGTATTCCCGGAAGAATCCGTTGCGATTACGGAAAGATTGGTTCCTTCCGGCGCGTTGCCCAAAGGAATGGTAATNGTGNACATGCCCTGCGGAGATGCACCGCNGGCAACGGCAACCGCCGACCCCAAGCTTCTGGAGCCGACCTTGACGGATACGGTCGAATCTTTTTCCGCGTATCCTGTCACCACTACCGACGAAGCGTTGACCGATGCCGCAGCAGTCGGTTTGTCAGGCGCCACCTTGTCTTGAACGGTAACTTTCGCGGTCGGGCTCGCATTTTTCGCGGCGTCGACAGCCGTTACAATCAATTCTTCCCCGGTCAGGTCGGCATCGATGACCACTTGGAATTTGCCGTCATCGTCCACGGACTTGCTCGGATAAGTTTTCGTCGAGGTTGCAACCGTAATCTCGGATTGCGCTTCCGCTACACCCGTTACAATCGTCTGTACTTTGCCCCCGACCACTTCCGCCGACGCCGCAAGGTCCGCAGGCGCTGCCGGAGCGGTGGTGTCCTGGATGTTTCCGTCCAAAATCGTAGAACCTGATTGAACTTTCAGCAGAAGTTCCCCTGTGATGGTAAAATCCTTGCCGTTTTCGGTTTGAATCAATTCGTTTCTCACAGGCGGAACCTTGGTCAGCGAGGTAACCGGTTTTGGCGTACTGCTCGTGTTTTCCTCCAGCTTTACGTTGTAAAACTGGTCGCCCCGGCCTTCCACGTTGCTCGAAGAGGTCACGATGATGGAGCGGTTGACCAGCCCCACTTCCTTGTTCCGGCTGTAGGCGGTGATGTCCAGCTGGTTCAACCCCAGCACGACATCCATTTCAATGGAAAACCGGCCGGAACTGTCTGTCCTGTCGCTGAACTTCTCCCCCGTGGTCCTGTTGGTCACGGTGACATTGGTCGCATTCACCGCTTTACCGGAAAGCTCCACATTGAGGCTGCGCGTGGAAACTTCCACAACCGTCGGATCCGATTCGAGATAGACGTTTTCCACCCTCAAATCGGAGAAGATCGGCGTGTTGTTGTACTGCACGTAAATGGTGGCCAGATCCGTATTCGCATTGTCATTTCGATACGAGAACGAGATCTTGTTTACGCCCGGAAACAATTCAATATTGCGGAATATGAAGGTCCGGGTCGACGCATCGATCTCCGGGCGGTCACTGCTCGTGTCATTCGGCTGATTTCCGCTGAGCGACGTGACCTCGTAGCGCAGGTCCTCCCCGTTTACATCCACCGGATATGTACCTTGAATGGTGATTTCAGACGAATAGTGAATGTAGGGGTTCGACGGACTGGTGTTGTCGGGGATGCCGATGAACGTCAATCCCCCTGCCGCATGCGCAGTGCCAATACCAAACGGCACAACCGTCGTCACCAGCAAAAGAAAACATAAAATTGCTGAAAACCATCCGGCTCTGCCAAGTAAGTTTCGTCGCACTTGTTTCACCCTCTCCCAAATAGTGTTAGGTCATGCTCTCGTCTTTTACTTTATCGGTATATCCCGCTGTGAAATTTAGGATGAATTGGGCTTCCCGGCAAAGAAAACCCCTTCCCGGAACGAGCGTCCAGGAAGGGGCGAAGGATTTTCAAAATTTTCTTAATGGCTCCGTCTATCCGACGCCTTCATTTTCAAGCGCCGGTAGATGTTGAGCAGCGGACGGTGCCGGCGGCTTACCAGCCCGACGATTTCCGTGGCCAGGTGCGTGATGATCAGCAGACAGACCATCACAATCAACGTGGTCCACTTCGTCGTCTTGGTGAGCAGGATCGCCATGCTGCCGAAAAACAGGCTGATGCCGTAGATGACCAGCACAGTGGCGCGGTGTGACAGCCCCATGTTCAGCAGGCAGTGGTGCAAATGCCCCTTGTCCGGGCTGGAAATCGGCTTTTTGTTGACAATCCGGCGAACGATGGCGAAAAAGGTGTCCCACAGCGGAACCCCGAGCACCACGATGGGAATAATGAAAGAGACAAACAGCGCCTCTTTGAATCCCATGACGGAGATCGCCGCCAGGTTGAAGCCGAGGAACAGCGAACCGGTGTCGCCCATGAACAGGCGGGCCGGGTGAAAGTTGAAATACAGAAACCCGAGAATCGCGCCAAGCAGGACAAAGCAGTAGACGGCAACGGAGTGATCGCCCATCTGCAGCGCCATGACCAACATGGTCGCGGTGG
>JGI25329J36429_1000881_pt1 | contig 16829 bp, 18 predicted proteins | sample HigsolmetaAR204D_FD_36429 | JGI IMG/M metagenome (IMG submission 36429)
CGCCGCCTGCCGCGAGGCGCGCTTGGCCTCCCTCGCCCCTTCGAGCCGGGCGATTTCCGCCTTGAGCAGCGTGATCCTGTCCTCGATCTCATCGAGCGACAGTGCCGAGAGATCCTGCCCGATCTCGTGGATCAGGGGAGTCTTGCCGAGAGGACCCTTGCGCGGCTCGTCGCCGAAGATGTCCTGCATGTCCTCCCTCCCGTCGCCAGTTGCGGAGGGGCAAATCTAGGACGAGGCGCCGCAGATTGCCAGCCGCCGGCCAAGACGGCTCCCTCTCCCACCCGACGCACGAACCATCCTGCTCGGAAAGTTTTGCTCGGCATGACCGCCGATTGCAGCAATGCTGTCCCGGGAAGGAAACGGGGAAGCCCGGGAAAACGAAACCCTAGGAGACGAGACATGCGCGTTATGGTCCTGGTCAAGGCGACGGAAGACAGCGAGCGCGGCACCCCTCCCTCCGCCGAGATGCTCAAGGCGATGGGCCGGTTCAACGACGAGCTCATCGCGGCCGGCGTGCTGGTGACAGGCGACGGGCTCAAGCCCTCGTCCGCGGGCAAGCGCATCGTCTTCGACGGGCCGGATCGCACCGTCGTCGACGGCCCCTTCCCCGCGACGCGGGAGCTCGTTGCCGGCTTCTGGCTCTGGGAAGTCGAGGACATGGACGAGGCGGTCGCCTGGGTGAAGCGCTGCCCCAATCCCATGCCGGGGCCAAGCGAGATCGAGATCCGCCCCGTCTACGAGGCGGCCGACTTCGGCGCGGAATTCGCTGTCGAGCTCAACGAGCGTCTCGCCCGCCTGCGCGAGAGGCGGCCCTGAGCCCCTGCTTTTTCTTTCACAGGCGCGGATCAGCCTGCAGCGGCCGCGGCGGTGCGGACGGGCCTGCGACAAGACCTCGCCGCGATCGTCTGCGATCATTTGCCAGATCGACGCGACGCGCTTATATAGCGGCCAGTCCCCGTCATCGACGATCGATGATTGCTCCGGCTCCCGTCGAGTCGGAGCGCAGGGAAACCGTGTCCGCCAGGCCGGGGCGCCGGACGCCCCCCGAACTTGTCTTTTAAGGAGCCGACCATGTCCACCGGACCGCTGATGCCGAAGGCGACCGCCGTCTGGCTCGTCGAGAACACGGCGCTGACGTTTGATCAGATCGCCGACTTCTGCAAGCTGCACCCGCTCGAGGTGAAAGGCATCGCNGACGGCGAGGTTGCAGCCGGCATCAAGGGTCTCGATCCGACCGTGAATGGCCAGCTGACCCGCGACGAGATCAGCCGCGGTGAGGCCGATCCCTCCTATCGCCTCAAGCTCGCCCCGCCGAAGGTCAAGCTGCCCGAGGTGAAGCGCAAGAAGGGCCCGCGTTACACGCCCGTGTCGCGCCGCCAGGACCGGCCAAACGCCATCCTCTGGCTGCTGCGCAACCACCCGGAGCTGAAGGACGCGCAGATCATGCGTCTCGTCGGCACGACGAAGACCACCATCCAGCAGATCCGCGACCGCACCCACTGGAACGCGGCGCATCTGACGCCGATGGACCCCGTCACGCTCGGCCTGTGCTCGCAGATCGATCTCGACTTCGAGGTCGCCCGCGCCGCCAAGGACCGGCCGAAGGTGGTGCCGGAGGACGACCAGACGCTGCTGCCGGCCGAGGTCACCACGGCGCCCGAGGAGGAGGTGCAGCCCTTCGGCGACACGTCGCGTCCACGCCGCGAGGAAGAGGAAGAGCTCGACGTCGATTCCGTCTTCGCCAAGCTCAAGCAGCTCAAGCGCCCGGACGACGAGGAAGACGAGGAGCTCTGAGAGCCCATCGGCCCCGCGGCATCCGCCGCGGGGTTTTTCTCGTGGCGCCGCCTTGTCTCATGGCGTGGCTTCTTCTTATGGCGCCGCCGCCCTGCCCCGGCGACGGGCGAGCACGGCGGCAACCTCGTCCAGCGCCGCCGGATCGTCGATGGTCGCGGGCANGGACCANGTTTNGCCGTCCGTGATCTTCTTCATGGTGCCGCGCAGGATCTTGCCCGAGCGCGTCTTGGGCAGGCGGGCGACGGTAACGGCGAGCTTGAAGGCAGCGACGGGACCGATCTCCGCACGCACGCGCGCGACGATCTCGGCCTCGATCTCCTCCGGNGGACGGGNGACACCGCTCTTCAGCACCACGAAGCCGACCGGCACCTCCCCCTTCACCGGATCACTCGCGCCAACNACGGCNCATTCGGCGACGTCCGGATGGGCGGCAATCACCTCTTCCATGCCGCCGGTGGACAGGCGGTGGCCGGCGACGTTGATGATGTCGTCCGTCCGCCCCATGACGAAGAGATAGCCGTCCTCGTCGATATAGCCGGCGTCCGAGGTCTTGTAGAAACCGGGAAGCGCCTCGAGGTAGCTCTCGCGAAAGCGCTCATCGGCCCGCCACAGGGTGGGCAGGCAGCCGGGCGGCAGCGGCAGCTTCACCGCGATCTCGCCCATGACACCCCGCGGCTGGTCCTGGCCCGCCTCGTCAAGGATATGCACGTCGTAGCCGGGCATCGGCACCGTCGCCGAGCCGTGTTTGACCGGCAGCGCCCCGAGGCCGAGCGGATTGCCTGCGATGGCCCAGCCCGTCTCTGTCTGCCACCAGTGGTCGATCACCGGCACGTTGAGCACCCTCTCCGCCCACTGCACGGTATCGGGATCCGCCCGCTCGCCGGCGAGGAAGAGGGCGCGAAAGTTCGTCATGTCGACGTTGTCGATCAGCAGCCCCTGCGGGTCCTCCTTGCGGATGGCGCGGAAGGCGGTGGGCGCGGTGAACAGCGTTGCCACGCCGTGCTCGGCGATGACACGCCAGTAGGCACCGGCGTCGGGCGTGCCAACGGGCTTGCCCTCGTAGAGGATGGTGGNGCAGCCGGAAAGCAGCGGCCCGTAGACGATGTAGCTGTGACCCACCACCCAGCCGATGTCGGACGCCGCCCAGAACACCTCCCCCGGCGCGATGCCGTAGAGGTTCTGCATGGACCAGGTCAGCGCCACCATGTGCCCGCCGTTGTCGCGCACCACGCCCTTGGGCTTCCCTGTCGTGCCGGAGGTATAGAGGATGTAGAGCGGATCAGTCGCCTCGACCGGCGTGCAGTCCGCTGCCTTGCCGGCGGCGCGCGCCCTGTTCACGGTCTCCGTCCAATCAAGGTCGCGCCCCTTGACGAGGCTCGCCTCCGCCTGCGGACGCTGGAGGATGAGGCACACCTCGGGCTTGGCCGGGGAGAGGTCAATCGCCTCGTCGAGGAGCGGCTTGTAGGCGACAACGCGGCTCGGCTCGATGCCGCAGGAGGCGGAGAGGATCACCTTCGGCTCGGCGTCGGCGATGCGTTGCGCCAGCTCACGCGCGGCGAAGCCGCCGAAGACGACAGAATGGATGGCGCCGATGCGGGCGCAGGCGAGCATGCCCACCACCGCCTCCGGCACCATGGGCATGTAGATGACCACCCGGTCGCCCTTGCCCACCCCGATGTCGCGCAGCACGGCGGCAAGGACGCGCACCTCAGACAGAAGGCCGTTGTAGGAGATGACGCGCTTCGCACCGGTCACGGGGCTGTCGTAGATGATGGCCGGCTGGGATCCGCGCCCGGCGTCGACATGCCGGTCGACCGCGTTGAAGCAGGTGTTGCAGACCGCTCCCGGGAACCAGCGCCCATAGACGCCGAGGGAGGGGTCGAAAACCTCCGACGGCGGGCGCATCCAGTCAATGGCCTGGGCCGCCTGCCCCCAGAAGGCGAGCGGGTCCCGGCGCCAGGCCTCGTAGACCTCTCCATAGCGGCTGTGTGCTGCTGATCCCCTCGACGCGGCGATCATGCTGGCTCTCCTCCCCTTGGCCGGGGCACGCCCCCGCGGACAGATGGCCCGGCCGGCGGGGAGTGCCCTTCAACTCTTGCTCGGAAGCGTGTCCGGCATTGCAAGCATAGCAGCCCGGCGGCCAGCCGCCTTGAGACTTTCGGAGAGGCTCTCTACCAAAGGGCTCCCTCCGGGCCGTGCCGAATGATCACCGATCCCCTCTTCTATCTCGCCGCCATCCCCGCGGTCGTTATCGTCGGCCTCGCCAAAGGCGGCTTCGTCGGGCTTGGCATCCTCGGCCTTCCGCTCATGGCCCTGACCGTGTCGCCGGTGCAGGCCGCGGCCATCATGCTGCCCATCCTCATCGTGCAGGACGCNGTCGGCCTCTACGCCTTCCGCAAGCACCTCAACAAGCGCCTGCTCGCCATCACGCTCACGGGCGCGCTCGTCGGCGTCATCCTCGCCACCTTCACCGCCGCGGCGGTCTCGGAAGCGGCGGTGCGGCTCGCCGTCGGCCTGATCGCCGTCGTCTTCGCCCTCAACTGGTGGCTCAATCTGGCCAAGCAGGCGGCGGGCGAGCGGCCGGGCGGCGTCGCCTGGGGCCTCCTGTGGGGAGGCATATCCGGCTTCACCAGCTTCATCAGCCATGCCGGCGGGCCGCCGTTCCAGGTCTACGTGCTGCCGTTGCAGCTGCCGCGGGACGTGCTGGTGGGCACAACGGTGTGGTTCTTCGCCGCCGTCAACATCATGAAGGTGGCACCTTATGTCTGGCTCGGCCAGTTCACAAACGAGAACCTCATGACGTCGCTTGCGCTGATGCCGGTCGCAATCGCCTCCACCATGGCGGGCGTCTGGCTGGTGCGCCGCGTGGACTCCGCCGCCTTCTACCGCCTCGTCTACGGACTGCTCGTGCTCGTCGGCTTCAAGCTGGCCTATGATGGGCTTGTCGCCCTCATCTGATTCTCTCCCTCCCCTCCGGGGGGCACGCACGACAGGACAGCCATGGCGCCGTTCGCCAACCTCGCCCTGCTCCGCACCGGCATGGCCTGCCTCGCCCTTCTCCTCGGCGGTGCCGGGGCGCTGGCCTTCGACCTGCAGGGCCATCGCGGAGCGCGTGGCCTTGCGCCCGAGAACACCCTGCCCGCCTTCGAGAAGGCCCTGCGCATCGGCGTTACGACGCTCGAGCTCGACGTGGGCATGACGCGCGACGGCGTGATTGTCGTCGCCCACGATCCCCGCCTTAACCCCGACATCACGCGCAGCCCGGACGGCGCGTTCCTGACCGGGCCGGGCAAGGCGCTGACCGAGATGACGCTGGAGGAGCTGCGGGGCTACGACGTCGGCCGTGCCAGGCCGGGCAGCCGCACCGCCAGGGCCTTTCCGGACCAGACGCCGGCCGACGGCGCGCGCATCCCGACGCTCGAGGAGGTCTTCGCCCTCGCCGAACGCCTCGGCGCAAGGGACGTGCGCTTCAACATCGAGACCAAGTCGAGCCCGCTGCCAGACGCCGCCACACCCGAGCCGCGCGCGTTTGCCGCAGCCCTGGCGAAGGCCATCGACAAGGCCGGCCTGCGCGAGCGCGCCACCATCCAGTCCTTCGACTGGCGCACGCTCATGGCGCTCAGGGAAATNGCGCCCGACATCCCGCGCGTGTGCCTGACGAGCGAGGGCAGTTTCGACACGCTCCAGCGCGGCAAGGAAGAAGGCTCCCCCTGGCTCGGCGGCCTCGACGTGGACGATTTCGAGTCCGTGCCGGCGCTGGTGGCCGAGGCAGGCTGTACCACATGGTCCCCCAACTTCCGCAACCTCACCGAGGCGCTCGTCGACGATGCGCAGGACATGGAGCTGTCCGTGGTTCCATGGACGGTGAACGAGACGGAGGACATGGCGCGGCTGATCGACTGGGGCGTCGACGGGCTGATCACCGACTTTCCCGACAAGGCCCGCACTGTCATGGCCACCAAGGGGCTGCCGTTACCCGCGCCGGTTGCGCCCTGACGCCACAGCCTCGCCCTTTGGCTGATTGAGCCTCCCGGTCCGGCCGGCTAGGCTGCGGCATCGCATTCCCGCAGCGGACACTGGAAAATGACGGCCTCAGCCTATGACATCGACCTCGATCGCAACCCGGCCAATTTCCAGCCGCTGACGCCACTGACCTTCCTCGAGCGGGCGGCGAGCGTCTTTCCCGAGCGCACGGCCATTATCCATGGCAGCCTGCGGCGCAGCTACCGCGACTTCTATGCCCGCGCCCGGCGCCTCGCCTCGGCGCTCGCCGCGCACGGCATCGGCCGCGGCGACACGGTGTCGGTGATGCTGTCAAACACGCCGGCGATGCTGGAGTGCCACTACGGCGTGCCCATGACGGGCGCCGTGCTGAACACCATCAACACCCGGCTCGACGCGGCGATCATCGCCTTCACGCTCGACCACGCCGAGACGAAGGTGCTGATCACCGACCGCGAATTCTCCAAGACCATCCGCGAAGCGCTCTCCCTCGCCAAGGCAAAGCCGCTCGTCATCGATTATGACGACCCCGAATACAACGGGCCGGGTGAGCGCCTCGGCTCCACCGACTACGAGAGCTTCATCGCCGGTGGCGACCCCGAATACGCCTGGCAGATGCCGCGAGACGAGTGGGACGCCATCTCGCTCAACTACACCTCGGGCACGACCGGCGACCCCAAGGGCGTCGTCTATCACCACCGCGGCGCCTACCTGCTCGCCATGGGCAACGTCGTCACGTGCAACATGGGCAAGCACCCAGTCTACCTGTGGACGCTGCCGATGTTCCACTGCAACGGCTGGTGCTTCCCCTGGTCGATCTCGGTGGTGGCCGGCACGCACGTGTGCCTGCGCCAGGTGCGTGCCGGTGCCATGTATGCGGCGCTCGCCGACCACGGCGTCACGCATCTGTGCGGCGCGCCCATCGTCATGGCGACGCTGCTCAACGCGCCCGACGAGGAGAAGCGCGCGTTCCAGCAGAAGGTCTCCTTCTTCACGGCAGCCGCCCCGCCGCCCGAGGCGGTGCTCGCCGCCATGAAGGACGCCGGCTTCGAGGNGACGCACCTTTACGGCCTGACCGAGACCTACGGCCCCGCCGTCGTCAATGACTGGAACGAGGCCTGGGACGCCCTGCCGATGGCCGACTATGCGGCGAAGAAGGCCCGCCAGGGTGTGCGCTATCTGGTGCTCGAGGGGCTCGACGTGCGCGATCCCGAGACGCTCGCCCCCGTGCCGGCAGACGGCGAGACGCTGGGCGAGGTCATGTTCCGCGGCAACGTGGTGATGAAGGGCTACCTCAAGAACAAGGCTGCCACCGACAAGGCCTTCGCCGGCGGCTGGTTCCACTCCGGCGACCTCGGCGTCAAGCATCCCGACGGCTACATCCAGCTCAAGGACCGCTCGAAGGACATCATCATCTCCGGCGGAGAGAACATCTCCTCCATCGAGGTCGAGGACGCGCTCTACAAGCACCCGGCCGTGCAGGCCGCGGCGGTGGTCGCCAAACCGGACGAGAAGTGGGGCGAGACGCCCTGCGCCTTCGTGGAGCTGAAGCCGGGGGCGGAGGCGACGGCCGAGGAGCTGATCGCCTTCTGCCGCAGCCGGCTTGCCTCCTTCAAGTGCCCGCGCTACGTCGTCTTCACCGAGCTGCCGAAGACCTCCACGGGCAAGATTCAGAAGTTCCGCCTGCGCGAGATGGCGCGCGAGGTCTGAAGCGCCGGCCCTACGAAAACGGCCACCCGAAGGGGTGGCCGTCGCACCGGTGGGTTAAGCCGGCTGATCCGTCAATGGACAGACTGCGATCCCATCGATTGGCGCAAGCGCTCCATCTCGTCCTTCAACTGCAGCTTCTTACGCTTGAGTTCCGCGATCTTTAGCTCGTCAGCCGAGGGGCTGGCCTGCACCGCTTGGATTTCGCGCTCAAGCGCCTGGTGCCGCTTCGCGAGCTCGGCCAGATGGGCGTTCAACGACATCGCTTTCCTCCTTCGGATCACTCCGACGACAGGACTGTGACACACCATTGTGGCGGAGTCGAAGCAGATTCCGGCATCAGCAGCGCATTGGCGGCGAGCAGTGGGCAAGCACCCCTTTTTGCATCACTTCGGCTTGCCCAGCGTGACGGCGCGCCGCATACTTCGCGCGCCCGTCGTTCACCGGGCCGATGCTTCCGGGCAGCGCCATGATGACCACCGATATCGACGACGAAGACGAGCGCCAGCAGATGATCGGCGAGCTCAATCGCCTGCGCGAGGAACATCGCGACCTGGACGCGGCGATCGCGGCGATCGAATCCGTCGGTCCGGCCGACCAGCTGCAGGTCCAGCGGCTGAAGAAACGAAAGCTCATCCTCAAGGACCGCATCACCTTCCTCGAGGACAAGCTGACGCCGGACATCATCGCCTGAGGACGGCAAGCACCCTCGTACAGCCTGCGAAGCGGGGCGCACTGCGCCGCACCCCGGCGGGGCGATTGCCGATTGCCCATCGCCCGCCTGTTACTGTATGCCCCGCGCGGAAGCCTTTTCGCAGGATCATCAATGACGACGCATACGCCGGTCGCCATCGTCATGGGCAGCCAGTCCGACTGGGCAACGATGCGCCACGCCGCGGAGACGCTCGCCGCGCTCGGCATCGCCTACGACGCGCGCATCGTTTCCGCCCACCGCACGCCCGAGCGGCTGTTCGCCTTCGCCAGGGGCGCCCGTGATGAGGGCTTCAAGGTGATCATCGCCGGGGCCGGCGGTGCGGCGCATCTGCCGGGCATGGTCGCCTCGCTCACGCCGCTCCCGGTCTTCGGCGTGCCGGTCGAATCGAAGGCCCTGTCGGGCCAGGACAGCCTGCTGTCCATCGTGCAGATGCCGGCCGGCATTCCCGTCGGCACGCTCGCCATCGGGCGGGCCGGTGCGGTCAACGCCGCGCTGCTCGCCGCCGCGGTGCTCGCCCTGTCCGATGCGGACCTCGCCGCCCGCCTCGACGAGTGGCGCTCCGCCCAGACCGCAGCCGTGGCAGAGCGGCCGAGCGATGACTGAACCGATGCTCCCCCCCGGCTCCACTGTCGGCATCCTCGGCGGCGGCCAGCTCGGCCGTATGCTGGCGCTGGCTGCTGCCCGCTACGGGCTCAAGGCCCACATCTACGCGCCCGAGCCGGACAGCCCGGCCTTCGAGGTGGCCGCCCGGCACACGGTCGCCTCCTACACCGACGAGGGGGCGCTCGTCGGCTTCGCGGCCAGCGTCGACGTCGTCACCTACGAGTTCGAGAATGTGCCCGCCGACACGGCCCACATCCTCGAATCGCACGTGCCGCTGCGGCCCGGCGCGCGGGCGCTCGCCGTGGCGCAGGACAGGCTCGAGGAAAAGACCTTCGTCAGCGGTCTCGGCATAGCGACCGCGCCCTTCCGGGCCGTCTCGAGCGAGGCGGACCTGCACGACGCTCTCGCCGCCCTCGGCCGGCCGGCCGTCCTCAAGACGCGCCGCTTCGGCTACGATGGCAAGGGGCAGGTTATCATCAGGGCCGGGGACGACCCGGCCGCGGCGCTCGACTCCATCGGCCACATGCCAGCGATTCTCGAAGGCTTCGTGCCCTTCTCGCGCGAGGTCTCGGTCGTCGCCACACGCGGGCTCGACGGCACCGTCGCCTCCTACGACCTGTGCGAGAACGAGCACCGCGAGCACATCTTGCGCGTCACGCGCGTGCCCGGCACCCTGCCGGCTGCGCTCGGCGAACACGCCCGCGCCATCGCCGCGCGCATCGCCGCGGCGCTCGACTATGTCGGCACGCTGTGCGTGGAGATGTTCGTCGTCGAGCGCGACGGCGAGCCTCCGCGCCTCCTCGTCAACGAGATAGCGCCGCGCGTGCACAACTCCGGCCACTGGACCATCGAGGGTGCCAAGACCTCGCAGTTTGAGCAGCACATCCGCGCCATCTGCGGATGGCCGCTCGGCTCGGTGGCGCTCGTCGGCCCGGTGGAGATGACCAACCTCATCGGTGACGACATGGCCGCCTGGCCGCAGATCCTCGCCGAGGAGGGGGCCCACCTGCATCTCTACGGCAAGGCGACCGCCCGGCCCGGCCGCAAGATGGGGCACGTCACACGCGTAAAAACCTGAGGCGGAGGCCCGTTTTTCCGACACCTCACCTGTGGACAGGCGGCGCCTGATCTGTTATCCACCTCGCACGGTTGTGGCGCGCCGTTCGCGCCATCAAGGCGTTTTCGCCACTCACCACGAAACCAAAAGCGGGAAGACGACGCGTGCAGGTTCTCGTTCGCGACAACAACGTTGATCAGGCGCTCCGTGCGCTGAAGAAGAAGATGCAGCGCGAAGGCATCTTCCGGGAAATGAAGCTCCGCGGCCACTATGAGAAGCCGTCGGAGAAGCGCGCCCGCGAGAAGGCTGAGGCTGTTCGCCGCGCCCGCAAGCTGATGCGCAAACGTCTGCAGCGCGAAGGCCTGCTGCCGAGCAAGTCGAAGCCCTCCCGCTGAGGGTGCTGCCGCGGCATGGGGCACGTCGCGCCCTGCGTCGCGGTATCGGCGTATCATCACGGGGCACACGCCCCGGCATTGCAAGCGCCCTCCCTCGCGGACGGGCGCTTTGTTGCATGAGACGCCCCCTCCCCTCCTGCCGGCGGGGCACCAGCGGCATCGGGCGTTCACGCTCCTGCCTCACTTGTGGCCCAGAACCGGCCTCATCAGACGATCAACATGTTCGGGTTGGAGGATTGACGTGATCGAACGGGGGAAGTCGACCTCTGGCGCCATTCTGTCGACAGCGGCGCTCGGCCGCGGCCTGCTGCCGCTCGCGGTGGCGCTGGCCCTGGCCGGCTGCGAGACGGTGGGCGGCGTCAGTGGATCGCGGGGCGTGGCGGAGCTCGTGCAGGACAATACGGAGGCAGCCAAGACCGACATCGCCTCGCTGTCAGAGGTGATCCGCGCCAACCCCAACGATCCGCAGGCCTACAACGCCCGCGGCGCGGCCTATGCGCGCATCGGCCGCTACTCCGACGCGATGAGCGACTTCACCCAGGCGATCAGGCTCGATCCCAACTTCGCCGCAGCCTACACCAACCGGGCCCTCTCCCTCCGACAGACCGGGCGAGACGACCAGGCGCTCGCCGACTTCAACCGCGCCATCCAGGCCGACCCCAACTACGCCCCGGCCTATCTCGGCCGCGCCAACCTGCTGCGCGTCAAGGGCGACTTCAACCAGGCGCTGGCCGACCTCTCCCGCGTCATCCAGCTCAACCCGGAATCGGCCGAGGCCTATCATGCCCGCGGCCTCGTCTATCAGCGCCAGGGGCAGAACGAGCTCGCCATCGCCGACTTCCGCTCGGCCATCGACCGCAACCCCTTCGCCGGCGCGCCCTATGCCGCGCGCGGCCAGAGCCTCGTCGCCGTTGGCAAGTACAAGGAGGCGATCGAGGACTTCAACGCCGCCCTCAATGCCGACAACCGCAATGCGGTGGCCTGGGCGTGGCGCGGCGTGGCCCTCGAGCGCCTGGGCGACCGCACGCAGGCGACCGAATCCTACCAGCGGGCGCTGGCCATCGACAGCAGCAACCAGGTGGCGCGCGAGGGCATGTCCCGCGTCGGCGGTGGCCTCGCCCTCTTCCGCTGAACGTCCCGGCCGCCGGCTGCACCGAGGGCGCGCACGCCAGCCCTGGCGCCTTCCCGCCGGCGAAGGGCCAAGTCATGAAAAAGGCCGCCCCTCGGCGGCCTTTTCCGTATCCGGGGATGCGCCCGGTCAGTCGAGCGCCTTGACGATCTCCTCGACCATCTTCTTGGCGTCGGCGAAGAGCATCATCGTGTTGTCCTTGAAGAACAGCTCGTTCTCGACGCCGGCATAGCCCGAGCCCATGCCGCGCTTGACGAAGAGCACCGTCTTGGCCTTCTCCACGTCGAGGATCGGCATGCCGAAGATGGGCGAGGACGGGTCGGTCTTCGCCGCCGGGTTCGTCACGTCGTTGGCGCCGATGACGAAGGCGACGTCGGCCTGCGCGAACTCGGAGTTGATGTCCTCGAGTTCGAACACCTCGTCATAGGGCACGTTGGCCTCGGCGAGCAGCACGTTCATGTGGCCCGGCATGCGGCCCGCCACCGGATGGATGGCGTACTTGACCTCGACGCCCTCCGCCTTGAGCTTGTCGGCCATCTCGCGCAGCGCGTGCTGGGCCTGCGCCACCGCCATGCCGTAGCCCGGCACGATGATGACCTTGCTCGCGTTCTTCATGAGGAACGCGGCATCGTCGGCCGAGCCCTGCTTGATGGGGCGAGACTCGGCCGCGCCGGCCGCCGCCGCTGCACTCTCGCCGCCGAAGCCGCCGAGGATGACCGAGATGAACGAGCGGTTCATCCCCTTGCACATGATGTAGGAGAGGATGGCACCCGAGGAGCCGACCAGCGCACCCGTGATGATGAGCGCGAGGTTGCCCAGCGTGAAGCCGATGCCGGCCGCCGCCCAGCCGGAGTAGGAGTTGAGCATCGACACGACGACGGGCATGTCGGCTCCGCCGATCGGGATGATAAGCAGGATGCCGAGTGCGAAGCTGATGAGCGTGATCAGCCAGAAGACGAACCGGCTCTCCGTCGCCACGAAGAGAATGATCAGCACCAGCAGCGCAACGCCGAGGCCGATGTTGATGGCGTGCCGGCTGGGCAGCATGATCGGCTTGCCGCTCATGCGCCCGTCGAGCTTGAGGAAGGCGATGACGGAGCCGGTGAAGGTGATGGCGCATGCGCCCGTCGAGCTTGAGGAAGGCGATAACGGAGCCGGTGAAGGTGATGGCGCCGATGGCGACGCCGAGCGCCATCTCGACGAGGCTGCCGCCGTGGATGGAGCCGACCTGGCCGATGCCGAAGGCCTGCGGCGCATAGAGGGCAGCCGCCGCCACGAGCACGGCGGCCATGCCGACCAGCGAGTGGAAGGCCGCGACGAGCTGCGGCATCGCTGTCATCGGCACGCGCCGGGCGATGACGGCGCCGATGCCGCCGCCAATGGCGATGCCGAGGATCACCAGCAGCCACGCGAAACCGCCGGACGGCGGATGGCCCACGAGCGTCGTCAGGATGGCGACGCCCATGCCGATCATGCCGTAGAGGTTGCCCTGCCGCGACGTGACGGGGTGTGAGAGGCCGCGCAGCGCCAGGATGAAGAGGACGCCCGCCGCGAGATAGAGAAGGGTCGAGAGATTGGCCGACATTCGCTCAGCCCTTCTTCTTGTACATGGCCAGCATGCGCTGCGTGACCAGGAAGCCGCCGAATATGTTCACGGAGGCGAAGATGAGGGCGACGAAGCCGAAGATGCGCGCCCACACCGGCCCGTCGCCGAGCGACGGCGCAGCCTCGACACCGACGGCGAGCAGGGCGCCGACGACGATCACCGAGGAGATGGCGTTGGTCACCGACATGAGCGGTGTGTGCAGGGCCGGCGTCACCGACCACACGACGTAATAGCCGACGAAGACCGCGAGCACGAAGATGGCGAGGCGGAACACCGTCGGGTCGACGGCGCCACCCGTCGCGGCATGGGCGGCGGCGCCCAGCGCCGCGGCCGCCTGATCGGCATAGCTCTGCGCGGCCTCGGCCGCTTGTCTGGCGACCTCGGCCGCCGCACGGGCCTGTTCGAGCGCCTGTTCGGGCGTCAGGTTGGCCATGGCTCGCTTCCCCCTGCTGCTCCTCGCCCCGGACGGGGCCTGTCGGACTGACTTAACCCTGCGGCTGGAAGGCCGGATGGACGACGGCGCCGTCGCGCGTGAGGCACGTGGCCTTGACCAGCTCGTCGTCCCAGTTCACGGCAACGGCNTTCGTCTCCTTGCTGACGAGCGTCTCGACGAAGGCATAGAGGTTCTTGGCGTAGAGGCTGGAGGCCGTCGCCGCCAGGCGCCCCGGCACGTTGAGGTGGCCGACGATCTTGACGCCGTTGTGCTCCGTGACCTCGCCCGGTTTCGACAGCTCGCAGTTGCCGCCGCGCTCCACCGCAAGGTCGACGATGACCGAGCCTGGCTTCATCGATTCGACCATCGCCCTGGTCACGAGCCGCGGCGCAGGCCGGCCCGGAATGAGTGCGGTGGTGATGACGACATCCTGTTTGGCGATGTGCGAGGCGATGAGCTCCGCCTGCTTCTGCTTGTAGGCGTCCGACATCTCCTTGGCGTAGCCGCCGGCCGTCTCGGCCTGACGGAATTCATCGTCCTCCACGGCGATGAACTTGGCGCCGAGCGATTCCACCTGCTCCTTGGCCGCCGGGCGCACATCCGTCGCCGTCACGACGGCGCCGAGGCGCCGGGCGGTGGCGATGGCCTGCAGACCGGCGACGCCTGCCCCCATGACGAAGACGCGCGCAGCCGGCACGGTGCCCGCCGCCGTCATCATCATGGGGAAGGCGCGGCCATATTCGGCCGCGGCATCGATCACGGCCCGGTAGCCCGCGAGGTTCGCCTGCGAGGACAGGACATCCATCACCTGCGCGCGGGTGATGCGCGGCATCAGCTCCATGGCGAAGGCGGAAACACCCGCCTCGGCCAGGGCCTGCACCGCAGCCTCGTTGCCGTAGGGGTCCATGATGGCGATGACGAGCGCGCCCTTGTTGACGCCCTTCAGCGCCTCCGCGGCCGGCCGCCTGACGGCCAGCACGATGTCGGCGTCCTTCATCGCCTCCGCCGCCGTCTTGGTGATGGTCGCCCCGGCCGCCTCGTAGTCCGCATCCGTGATGCCGGAGGCAAGGCCCGCCCCGGTCTCGATGGCGACGGTTGCCCCAAGCGCCGCGAATTTCTTCACCGTCTCAGGCGATGCGGCCACGCGGCTTTCGAGATGAGCCGTCTCCTTCGCAATCGCGATGCGCATTGTCTCCCCCCGGGAACAAGGCCATGCCGCCAGGGCAGGGGCCGATCGTGATGAAAATCGCGGAGCCCGGCCGGGTCCGCCGTCAGAGCAGGAAGATCGCCATCAGGACGAGCACAACGACGATCGCGACGATCGCCCATTTGGAGAAGGAGACGAACGCAGCATAGGTGCGCTCGTGCTCGGGATAATCCATGTCCGGGTGCCCCCCGGCGGGAACGGCGTGCTTGTGCTGTGCCATGATAATCCTCGGTATGATCCGGCTTCGTCCGGCTTTACCGCAAGGTTTCGCCGCATGCAACGCGACCCGCGGCAGCGGAACCCGGCCATCCGGCGGACAAGGCTTTTAAACCGTTTTAAACGATACGCAAGGCCGAATTTCACGCCGGCGCCGGCAGACCGGCTGCAGAAAGGGCCCCCTGCTGCGCTGCCGCCACCGCATCGAGGTCGAAACGGTCGATCTCGGCCTCGAACAGGCGGTGGAAATTCAGCTCCGCCCCGAGATGCAGGAAGACNGCGCCNAGGCCGATGGCCGCCCTGTCCATGAAGACGAACTCGCGCGGCACCCGCACNGGCCCCTTCTCACGCAGTGCCTGCTTGACGCGCCAGGCCTCGCGCCGGCCGTACTCGCCNGGCGCCACGCCGTCTGCGATCGTGCGCACCCGGTCGTCGAGCAGCGGCCCGTAGATGAAGCGGGCCCACATGTTGAGTACCTCGATGAGATCCTTGCGCAGGCCGCGGAAGCCCCAGGTCTCGTAGGCGGCCACCACCCGGTCTGGCTCGTCGTCGCGCAGGCCCCGGTAGAGGTCCACAACCCCGCCGACGAACCGCGCGGGAAAGATGCGAATGCAGCCATAGTCGAGCAGGTTGATACCGGCAGGCTCACCCGCGTCATCCTCGAAGACCGTGTAGTTGCCCAGGTGCGGGTCGCCGTGGATGACGCCGAAATGGGAGAAGGGATGCCACCAGGCCTTGAACATGGCGGTGGCAAGGCGGTTGCGCGTTGCGAGAGGCGCCTCCTTGTAGGCGAGAATCGGCTTTCCCTCGAGCCAGTCGAGCGTCAGCAGCCGCTGGGTCGACAGATCCCGCCACACGCCCGGCACACGCACCTCGGGCACCCCGGCGAGCATTTGGGCATAGAGCACGGCGTGACGCGCCTCGCGGCGGTAGTCGAGCTCCTCACGCAGTCGCGCGGCGATCTCCTCCTGGATCTCGGCCGTGTCGATCTCCGGGCTCAGCCTCCGCTGCACGGCCAGCAGCACGCCGAGCTGGCGCAGGTCTGCCTCCACCGCCGACTGCATGTCCGGATACTGAAGCTTGCAGGCAAGCGGCGCGCCGTCGTGCGAGCGCGCCCGATGCACCTGGCCGAGCGATGCGGCCGCGGCGGGCGCGAGATCGAAGGCGCCGAAGCGCCCGGCCCAGTCGGGGCCGAGTTCGGCCATCATGCGCCGGCGCACGAAGGCTGCCCCCATGGGCGGTGCCTGTGACTGCAGCTTCTGCAGCTCCGCCGCATATTCCGGCGGCAGCGCGTCCGGGATGGTGGCGAGCAGCTGCGCCACCTTCATCAAGGGGCCCTTGAGGCCGCCGAGCACGCCGGTCAGCTCCGCCGCATAGCGCGCGCGGTCTGCCTCCCGCCCCAGCATGCGCGAGCCGACCATGCGGGCGGCGATGCCACCCACATTGGCGCCGACCCGCGCATAGCGCGCGGCACGGGCCGAAAACCTGTTGCCTTCGGGATCGCTCATGGCGCGCGTTCTCCAACAGCCTCTATCTGGTGTCGACGCGGGCCGATTGCGACCGCCGGGCCCTCAATCCTCCAGTTCCTCCAGCTCGGTAATGAGCCGGTCCACCATGCCGAGGCCGATCTGCCAGAAGGCCGGATCCCGCGCATCGAGGCCGAAGGGAGCGAGCAGCTCGGAGTGGTGCTTGGTGCCGCCGGCAGCGAGCATGGCGAGATAGCGCTCGGCAAAGCCCTCCCGCGCGTTCTCGTAGACGCCGTAGAGCGAATTCACCAGGCAGTCGCCGAAGGCATAGGCGTAGACATAAAACGGAGAGTGGATGAAGTGGGGGATGTAGGTCCAGAACACCTCGTAGCCGGGGCGCAGGTCCACGCTCGGGCCGAGGCTCTCGCTCTGCACCTTCATCCACAGCTCGCACAGCCGCGCCGAGGTGAGCTCGCCTGCCCGCCGCTCGGTGTGGACA
>JGI25329J36429_1000884_pt1 | contig 16803 bp, 16 predicted proteins | sample HigsolmetaAR204D_FD_36429 | JGI IMG/M metagenome (IMG submission 36429)
TGAGCGCACCGAGGCCTGTCGCCAATCCCGCCAATAACGTCAAGCCAAACGCTAAAACGATGTCGTTCATATGAACATCCTTTCATCCTGTATCCTTTGTTTATTATACACATGATTTTTTCCTTAGTGCAACTTTTTTTGATGAAACTATATTTTGTGCACCTGGAAAACTTGTGATAAAAAAAGAAACGCTTGATCAGCGTTTCATACCCGTATGCCCCTTTTCCTTATGTTTATACCAATATATGCAAATGCATAGCCAAGTAATACCTAAACACCATCCGGCAATCACATCCGTTGCAAAATGCCGGCTTTCCGCCACTCTTGATAACCCAACGAAAAAGGCAATAAAAATTGCACCAATCCAGTACCACCATTTCTTTTTTTCATCATGTGTGCGCTCTGACAATAAATAAGCGATTGTCAACAAATAAAGGATTCCCAACATCGCATGACCCGATGGAAAGCTGAAGGTTTTCAGCTGATTTTCGATCTCAGGTCTTGGGCGCTCCACCCATCGTTTCACCAACTGATTAAGCAAAAAGCCCATTGGAATAGTCAATATCACCAAAAGCATCCCCCGGTAATGGTGAAGTTTCAACCATAGCCACAACAACAAAACCAATGTAATGAAAATAATAAATTTCATTTCCCCTAGATAATGGAAAATACCGATAAACCGATTCCCGCCAACCAATAATTGCATATTTTCATCAAAGGACTCAAACAGAGGAGAATNGTATGTGTATCNTAAAATCAAAAACAAAACAAAAGTGATAATGCCTGCAAGAATGATNCGGTTATTCAACGNTTCCCTCTCCTNAANAGATGATTTTTTTCATTTTTTAAATTGCCTTTTTCATGTATCAATGATACATGGCTGGCATATCCATTATATTTTTAATATAAAAAAAGCCGTCCGGAAATGGACAGCTTCATTTTTGATTATTTTAATTCATCTAAGATTTCTTCGATTTTCATCATTTCAGATTGTAAACCGCCGCCAGCCAAGTACCATAGCGGACCGTCCAAGTAAACGATTTTGCCGTTTTTATAAGCTTTGGTTTTTTTGATGATGTCGTTTTCCATGTCCGCTTCGATGTTGGATTGTCCACCTACAGCTGCTGTACGGTCAATTACGAACAATACTTCCGGATCGAATTTTAAGATCGATTCGAACCCGAAATCGGATCCGTGGGAAGAAGCTTCGATGTCGTCTGATACAGGAGTGAATCCATAAATGTCATAAACATATCCGTAACGTGAATTTGTGCCGAATCCGGATAATTTTCCTTCGTTGTACATTGTGACTAATGAAGTTTTGTATTGGCCAGCCAATTCTTTTAGTTCATTCAGTTTTTCATCGAATTTTGCCAACTGTTCTTCCGCTTCTTTTTCTTTGCCGAAAAGTTTTGCCGCGATATCAACAGATTTCTCAAATGTGCCCCAGTAATCATCTTGGGAAGTACCAACGAATACTACGTTTGGAGTGATTTCTTTCAATTGGTCATAGAATGTGGCTTGGCGGCCTGAAATGAAGATTGCATCCGGCTCCAATGCCGCAATTTCTTCAAGGTTTGGAGTTTTTAAGTTTCCAACGCTTGCATATTCATCGCTACCAAATTTAGAAAGGTGTTCTGGTAATGTACCATCTTTTGCAACACCAACGATCCCTTCAACGCCTAAAGCATCAAGCGTATCTAAGAAACCGTAATCGAATACAACGATTCTTTCAGGCATTTTTTCGAAAGTTACATCATCAAATACTGTAGTTTGACCAGACTCTTCGTTTTTGCTTTCAGAAATTGTAGAGGAGATAGTGATTGGGAATGAAGCATTTTCTCCCTGTGCTGCTTCTTGTTTCGTGTCATCAGTATTTGTATTTTTGTCTTGTTCAGCTTTTTCGTCACCGCATGCAGCCAAAACAATGACGAACATAGCTAGAATAACTGCGAAAAGCTTCCATTGTTTCATTTGATCGTTCTCTCCTATCTTTTTGTTTATTTGGTGATAATGATAATCATTATCAATAACTGAATCTAATTATAATTATCAAATTTAGGCTAGTCAATATATTTTTTCTTCTTTTCAATAAAATGATTTAGAAAAGTAGCAACACTTTTCTAAATCATTTTGACGATCACGTATTAGAATTGAAGTATACACAAATACGGCAACCATTTTGTTCTTGGACGGGAATATGCATATCGTAAATTTCACGTAACGCTTCCGAGTTGATGATCTCTTCTGTAGGCCCGTTTTTCACGACTCTTCCGTCTTTTAAGGCAACAATGTAATCCGAGTATACGGAAGCAAAGTTGATATCATGCAATACGATGACAACGGTTTTTCCCAAATCATCAACCAACTGGCGCAATATTTTCATAATCTGCACCGAATGTTTCATATCCAGATTGTTCAATGGTTCATCCAACAAAATATAATCCGTATCTTGCGCAATCACCATCGCTATAAATGCCCGCTGTTTTTGCCCTCCAGATAACTGGTCCAAAAATTTGTGTTCTATTTCCTGCAAATTCATGTACTCAATGGCTTGATTTACATGCTGCTCATCTTCAGGCGTCAAACGGCCCTTTGAATAAGGATAGCGTCCAAAAGATACTAATTCTCTTACCGTCAAACGGACATTAATAAAATTCGATTGTTTTAAAATCGATACACGTTTTGCGAATTCATTGGATTTCCATTTCTTCACATTTTGTTGATCCAATAATACTTCACCTGTATCCGCATCAATCAGCCTGCTCACCATGGACAACAACGTGGACTTCCCGGCACCATTCGGCCCGATGAAGGAAGTGATCGCATGAGGCTTGATAGACAATGAGACATCACTAACGACCGGTTTATTATTGTATTTTTTCGTCAACCCTTTAATTTCAATCATCCTGCAGCCCTACTCTCCTTTAGTAATAAATAAATGAAGTAGACTCCACCAATAAAGTTGATAATGACACTCAAAGTGGTGTTGAATTCAAAAACATGTTCCACTAAAAACTGTCCGCCAACCAATGCAATCACACTGATTAAACCGGCGCCTAAAATCAAAACGGAATGTTTATATGTTGTGAATAAATGATAAGAAAGATTTGCAACAATCAACCCAAAGAAGGTGATCGGTCCAACCAGCGCCGTCGATGTTGAAATAAGCACCGCAGATAAAACCAGCACATTCATTACCAAACGATCGTAGTTCACGCCCAAATTAATGGCATTTTCCCGGCCCAATATCGCCACATCCAATTGATGCAACAATTTGTAACCAACAATAAAAGCGATGAATAAAATGGCACATGAAATGTATAGAAGTTCCACTTTGATTCTCGTAAAGCTTGCAAACAACAGGTTCTGCAAACTTAAATATTCCACCGGATCGATCAACACTTGCAGGAAAGATACGAGACTTCCCAAGAAAGTGCCAATGATCATCCCGATCAATAAAAGCAAAAAGATTGGATACTTATCCGCTCTAAATAGTGTGCGGTATAGTAAAATGGCAAAAACCACCATTGCAATTAATGCCGTAAAGTAATTCAAATATTGATTCGCTACCCAAATCGACGCTGATCCCGCAAAGAAGAAAATGAGCGTTTGGACAACTTGATACATCGAATCAATCCCCATAATCGATGGGGTCAAAATCCGGTTATGGGTGATTGTCTGGAATACGACAGTTGAATAAGAAATCGCAAAACCGGTTACAACCATCGCGCCAACACGCATCATACGCCGAGGGAAAGCATAACTGAAACCGCCTTTGATATCATAAAATCCGTAAAGCAAGATACAAATGATTGCTATAACCGCTAAAATGATGAGTTTCAATATATTATTTCGCATATGCTCTCCCCCTAAACAACATGATTAAGAAGAGCAAACTGCCTATTACTGCGACTGTCACATTGACCGGAATTTCGAAAGGATAAACCACTACCCGGCCAATAATGTCGCAAATTAACAGGAACACAATTCCTAACATAATTGTATGAGGAATCGTTTTCCGCAAGTTGTCCCCCATATAAAGGGACACAATATTCGGAACAATCAGCCCCAAGTAAGGGATTACACCGACCGTCAATACGACTGTCGTTGAAATGACGGCAACAAGAATTAAACCAAGATTCAATACGGCTTTGTAACTGAGCCCCAAGTTTTTGGCAAAATCCTCGCCCATTCCGGCAACCGTAAATTTATTTGCATATAAATAAGCCAATAGGATGGCAGGAACACTTACATACAGCAGTTCATACCGCCCGGAGATGACCAATGTAAAACTGCCCATCAACCAAGTGTTGATATTTTGAATCAAGTCTCCCTCATATGCAAAGAAAGTTGTAATGGAAGATAAAATATTTCCATACATGATACCGATCAGCGGAACAAAAACGGCATCTTTAAACTTGATGCGATCTAAAATTTGCATAAATAAAATGGTACCGCCGAACGCAAAGATGAAGCTAAAAAGAATTTTTTCCATATATGCTGCTTGTGAAAACAACAAGATGGAAATGAGAATTCCCAATTTTGCTGCATCCAATGTGCCTGCTGTAGTTGGTGAAACGAACTTATTGCGACTTAAACTTTGCATGATTAAACCAGCAATACTCATTCCTGCGCCTGCCAAAATAATCGCCATCAGCCTTGGCACCCTACTGATCAGGAATATTTGCGTTTGCTGGGATTCCCAGTCCAATAAATCAGTCGGTTTTATATCAATCGCGCCAATAAACAGCGAAACGAGCGACAGGATGATTGCTGTAAGTATCAACATCCATAGCCTCATTTTTTATCCCCAAATTTCCCTATATTTTCAAATGAGAATGAAAATGATTCTCATCTTCGAGTACATTATCATTATAATGATAAAACAATAAAAAATCAATTCCATATGAAAAGATTACAAGCTAATAAAAAAGGACCGATAGAAAATTTTCCATCGGTCAAATTAATAATACATATATAAGTTGTAAATTTTTACTTAATTCCTCTCATGGCTTTGGAAATGATTGGAGTCAATAATAATATGATCATGCCCAAGATAATGGACAATCCGCCCAATGCTCCGAAGTAAGTAAATTCCGTTACTGCTTCATAAAGTCTTACAAGCTGTGCGTTAATTGCTTGCGCAGCCGCACTTGTCAAGAACCAGAGGGCCATTGTCTGAGATGCAAAGGCTTGAGGGGCAAGTTTTGTCGTTGCAGACAATCCAACCGGAGAAAGCAACAATTCCCCAATAACAACTAAAAAGAATGATAACACCAGCCATAATGGGCTTACCAATTCTGTTCCACCGGAAAGCTTGGATGGAATCATCATGATTAAGAAAGATGCTCCTGCGAAGAATAGGGCAATGGAAAACTTGAGCGGGGTTGATGGCTGGCGATCGCCAAGTTTTATCCATATCCATGCGAAAACCGGAGCGAAGATGATGACAAACAATGGATTTAATGATTGGAACCAGGAAGCTTTTAATTCAAAACCCCCGACATTCAAATTTGTTCTCGTATCAGCATATGTCGCCAATATTGTTGCCCCTTGTTCCTGTATTGCCCAGAACATCACCGCGGCAATGAATAATGGAATATATGCCAACACCCGGGATTTTTCATCCTTTGTCGTTTTCGGGCTTCGGTACATGATGATAAAGAACGCTGTTGGAATCAACACACCCAATGTTGTAATGATTGTGCTGAATACCGCCATTGTCAAATTACCGGAAATGTACAATCCGCCCAGTACAACGGCAATTGCAGCAAAAATCAACGTAAAATACATGACGGCTTTTTTCTTTTCAGAATCATTCAATGGGTTTGGCACTTGAACCCCTGCCAGACCAAGATTTTTCTTTTGGGTTGCCAAGTAAGTAATCAACCCGATCAACATACCAATACCCGCTAAACCGAATCCTAAATGGAAGCTGTATGTTTCACCGATTGTCCCAACAATAAACGGTGATAAAAACGCACCCATATTGATTCCCATATAGAAAATACTAAAACCGGAGTCGCGACGGGCATCATTTTCGGCATACATGTCACCAACGATCGAGGACACATTCGTTTTTAATAGGCCTGTGCCAATAATGATGAAAGCCATCGAAATAACAAGACCGGTCAATGCAAGAGGCAAAGCCAAAATAAAATGCCCTATCATAATTAATATGCCGCCATAAAATACCGTCTTGCGGGGGCCCCATACGCGGTCAGAGAACCAACCGCCGATAATGCCGGACATATATACCAACGAACCATAGATGGCCATAATGGAGTTTGCGGTACCTTTGTCCAGTCCCAAACCGCCTTCGTTCAATTCATAATACATGTAGAATATTAAAATCGCCCGCATTCCATAATAGGAAAAGCGTTCCCAGAACTCGGTAAAGAACAATGTGAACAATCCTTTAGGATGTCCTACAAATCCCTTTTGGGGGACCGATTTTACAATCTCTTCCTTGGATAACATTGATTCTCCTTCTTTCCTTTATTACACTTTTTTCTTTTTTCTGAAAATTCCGCCACTTAGATTCAACTACATTAACTAGTTATAAATAATAACCAAAACTTTTTCAATATATTTGCATAATGTTTAAATTTTAAGTTAATTTCGCATTTTTCTAAATTTCCAATCATTCCAACTGTTTCGTTCAAATTACATTCCGTTTTATTCCTATATTAAAATAACTTATAACCTTCCGCATAGTTCAATTAAAATAAAAAACGGAAGAAATTAGATTCCTTCCGCTCTTTTTTATACTATTTCACCACATATTCCTCAAACTTTTTAAAATCCGCTTCCTTTAATTCCACTTTTAATCTCGTACCGTCTTCTTCATATTCCGTCGAAATGATGGATGCAATATCATTCAAATATGAAACGATATCCCCCCGATGGAAAGGGATGATCATTTCACACGTATAATAATCGGAGAAAATATGTTTCCGAATACAATCGATCAACTCATCCAGCCCTTTTTCTTCTTTTGCAGAAATCCAGAGGTCATCTCCGTAAACTTGTGGGTAAGGGACTCCGGCCAAATCACACTTATTATAAATGTAAAGGGTTGGCACATTTTCAACCCCGATTTCTTTTAACGTCTGATTTGTCACATCCATCATAAACCTGTATTCCTTGTTGGAAACATCAACAACATGCAGCAACAGATCCGCTTCCCTTGCTTCTTCCAATGTGGAACGGAAAGCTTTTACCAATTGATGGGGAAGCTTGCTGACAAATCCAACGGTATCCGTAAGCAAAAACTGTTTTTTATCCGGCAATTCAATTTTTCTGACTGAGGTATCCAATGTGGCGAAAAGCATATCCTTTTCAAATACTTCTTTTTCCGCATGGCCGAATTTCCCAATCAATTTGTTCATGATCGTCGATTTTCCGGCATTTGTATACCCCACAAGCGATACGACGGGTACTTCATTTTTTCGCCGTTTCTTTCGCTGGGTCTCCCTCTGCTCTTCCACTTCCTCAAGCTCTTTTCGCTGCCTTGCAATTTGGTCCTCGATTTTCCGGCGATCGAGCTCCAACTTTGTTTCACCAAGCCCTCTGTTCCGGAGACTACCGCCTGTCGCACCGGCTTGTCTCGATAAGGAAGAATGCAGTCCCACAAGCCTTGGCAGCATGTATTGCAGCTGAGCCAACTCCACTTGCAATTTTGCTTCTTTCGTTTTTGCACGCCGATCAAAAATATCCAAAATTAATGTTGTCCGGTCAATAACTTTGCAATCCAAATCATGTTCCAAATTGCGAATTTGAGATGGAGAAAGTTCATCGTTGAATATGATGAGGTTCGCTCCCGTCTCATCAAAGAAATTCTTTATTTCAACCACTTTTCCTTTTCCCACATAATGCGAAGGGTTGATGCGTTCCAAATTTTGTGTCACTTGCCCCAACACTTCCACTTCCAAAGCTTCCGCAAGATTTGCCAATTCTTCCATGGAATATTCAAAATTTGGATCGCCTAAATTGACGCCGACTAATATCGCTTTTTCTTTCGGCGCCTCCACTTCTTTTAATCGCGTCATCCTTTTCCCTCCAATACGGCTCATCCTTATAATTTCAGTATACCATTCCCATAAAAAGAAAGACCCACACCTATTGTGTGGATCCTTCTATATAATATATTATTTTTCTTTTTCCGTTTTTAAAACTTCCAAAGTTTGATTGAATTCCTCTTCAATTTCCGGATTTGGTTTATACGTGATTAAACTTACAACCAACGCAACGATCAAGCAGGAGAAGAATCCTGGCACCATTTCATAAATGATTCCGGAAAGTGTGGAAGATTGACCCCAAATAAATGCAACCACGGCACCGACGAGCATTCCGCTTAATGCACCGATATTCGTCAGCTTTCTCCAATATAATGCCAAAAGGATAATCGGACCAAAGGCTGAACCGAACCCTGCCCAAGCGAATCCTACCAAATCCAAAATGGAGTTATTTGGATTCCAAGCTAAAATCATGGCGATAATGGATACAACCAAAACGGCTAATCGTCCGGCTGTCACATAATGCTTGTCGGAAGCGTCTTTTTTAAATAATGCTTTATAAATATCCTCAATCAAAGCGGAAGAAGTAACGATTAATTGAGATGAAATTGTACTCATAATCGCCGCCAAAATGGCTGCCAATAAAACTCCGGCAACAAATGGATGGAACAAGATTTGCCCCATTTCAATGAAAATGGTTTCCGGATCGTCAAGCGTCAATCCATTTTGTTGGAAATACGCAACCCCTACAAGCGCTGTACAGATCGCACCGACCAAACTTAGAATCATCCACCCAATTCCAATGCGACGGGCACTTTTCATTTCTTTCACCGTGTTTATCGCCATGAAGCGAACGATGATGTGCGGTTGACCGAAATATCCAAGACCCCATGCGACTGATGAAATAATTCCGGCTGCAGCCGCTGTTGACGGAAGTAAAGATAAATGTTCCGTATTTACAGTTGTGATGGCACTGTGGGTATCTCCGAAACCACCTGTAAAGAAAATACCTACAAGCGGAACCAAGATCAATGCCAGGAACATGATTGTCCCTTGTACCACATCCGTATAACTTACCGCCAAGAAGCCGCCAAAGAGTGTATATAAAACGACTACCGCTGCCACAATAATCATCCCTAAGTGGTAATCAAGCCCGAAGGAACTTTGGAAAAACTTCCCTCCAGATACCATACCGGATGACACGTAGAATGTGAAGAATACTAGAATGACGATTCCTGAAGCAATTCGCAACAATTTTGTATTGTCACGTAGACGGTTATCCAAAAAGCTTGGGATCGTAATGGAATCTTTTGAAACTTGTGTATAAACCCGCAAACGCGGCGCTACTAAAACGTAGTTCAAATATTGTCCGACTGTCAGCCCGATGGCGATCCATGCTTCCACTAGACCGGCTGCATAAATCGCGCCAGGCAATCCCATCAAGAGCCAGCCGGACATGTCTGCAGCACCGGCACTTAACGCAGTTGTAATAGGACCTAATCCCCGGCCTCCCAACATGAATTCTTTTAAGTTGCTAGTTCTTTTGAATGCATACCAACCGATAAATAACATTGCGGCCATATACAAAACGATTGCCAGCATCTGGTAGTGATATTCTTGCATAAAATATTCCTCCATTTCTTTTACTATTTCTTTTTCGAATACTTTGATACATAAAGCAGCGGAAAGGGGACGATTCTTAGAAAATTATTTTATAGTATTACTTTACCACATGAATATGTTTCTTGAATATAATATTATTTCAAAAAATTCGATTTTCTAATAAAATTCCGCATACGAAATTTTTACTTTATTTTTTCCATGGGCTTTCCACCTTATTCAAAACCACGGATTATATGTTAAACTAATGACGATTATCCTATATCAAAGAAGGTTGATAGTAATGGAATTTGATGGAATGAAGCAGCTGTTGCTGGAACTGATCCAACAAAAAAAATTGGTTTCAGCTACAATCAGTCAGCCCAGAAAAAAATCCGACGGGTTGAAAAGGATAAAATTGAAACCGGTTGAAATTAAAGGACAGTACCACATTCAGCTGGAATATCAATTTGAAAGAGTATTAAAGCATGAAAATGTTTTACTGGAAAATTTTTGTTCAGTCTTAGATAGTATTTTTAAAAAATTCAGACAATTTCATGGGCAATTCACTGATCGCACTATACAAGTCCAATTGTCGAAAAAGAATAAAGTTTTCTGGAAAGAAGAGAAAACGGAATCAATCAAAGAAGTGTCTTTATCCCATAATCGCAAAAAGAATTATTTGCTGAATGAATCCACTCCATATCCGTTCCTGGTGCGCCTTGGTGTCCAAACCCCTGAAGGAAAAGTGAAAAAACAAAAATACGATAAATTTCGCCAAATCAACCGCTTTCTTGAATTTATCGATGATTCGCTCGATTATTTGCCGAAAGACCGGCAAATCCGGATCCTCGATTTCGGTTCAGGAAAATCCTATTTAACCTTCGCCTTATATCATTATTTAAAAATGGAGAAGGGACTGGATATCAAAGTAACGGGCCTGGACTTGAAAAAAGAAGTGATTGAGGAATGCAACAAGATTGCAAAAGATTTGCAATATGACCATTTGGAGTTTCTTGTAGGGGACATCAGCGATTATCATGATGAAACTTCCGTGGACATGGTTGTCACGTTGCATGCTTGCGATGTTGCAACCGATATGGCGTTGGCCCGCGCAGTAAAATGGGGGGCTAAAGTCATTTTGAGCGTGCCATGCTGCCAACATGAATTGAACAGCCAATTGAATGCTCCCCAATTGGAAATTATGACACAACATGGATTAATCAAAGAGCGCTTCGCCGCCCTAGCAACGGATTCCATCCGTGCAGAAATCCTAAAATTGGTCGGATACGAAGTGCAACTGATGGAATTCATTGATATGGAGCATACACCAAAAAATATATTAATCCGAGCCTATTATACCGGCAGAAAACCAACCAAACACGAATTCGAACGATACAAAGGGTTTATTGATTTCTTATCGGCAAAACCGTTTTTGCAAAAGGAACTGGAAGAATATTTCATATCATGAGAAACCATAATAAAGTATATTAATGTGGCTGTGCCCGTTAATATACTTTTTTCTTTCTCCATTGATCCATCTGAAAAAATTGTTACAAATAATATTACAGGAATGTAAATTTTGTCATTTTCGGCACCTCTATTCTATGGTTTTAAACTATTTTTTGCTATCATAAAAAAGGTTTGAATAAACTAACGCATATCAGGGGGCATTACATTCATGTTTAATCCAAGAAAATCAGATCCATTTTTTTCGTCATTGCACAAGATTGCAGAAAACATGCGAGATGCAGTTCATTATGCCAATGACTTTAACGTTGATTCTATGGCTGATTTAAAGGAATTAAGTATCAAAGTAAAACAGTATGAAACTGATGGGGACAATTTGATTCATGAACTGATTGTGATGTTAAACAAATCATTCATGACACCTATCGAACGGGAAGATATTTTAGCATTAGCAATCAAGATGGACGATGTATTAGATGGTATAGAACAATGTTTTGCACACTTGGAAATGTTCTCAATTGCTGAATTGGATGACAACATGCGCGCATTTCTAAAATACATAACAAGAAGTGCAGATGAAATTGTAGCCGCAATCGACTTGTTAAATAAAAAAGATTTACCTTCCATGAGAAACCATATTATTTTAATCAAGGACTATGAACGTGAGTGTGATGAAATATCCCGTTCTTCCATTAAGCAACTCTTTTTAAATGAAAAAGATCCAATCCGTTTAATTAAGTACAAAGATATTTACGATCAATTGGAAGACATTGCAGATTATTGTCAAGACGTAGCAAACACCCTTGAAACAATCATCATGCGCAATGCGTAAAAACGGAGCGGAGAAATAGGATATGGATACCACTTTTATCATAACAATATTAATTGTGATTTTTGCATTAGCATTCGACTTTATTAACGGATTTCATGATACAGCAAACGCCATTGCTACGTCTGTTTCCACCCGTGCACTTCCGCCGCGAGTAGCTGTATTGCTTGCTGCAAGCATGAACTTCCTTGGGGCCATTTCTTTCGTAGGTGTGGCAAAGGCCATTGCCAGCGATATTGTTGACCCATTTTCGTTGAATCAAACACCGGATGATACAACCGGTTCAGTCGTAATTTTAGCAGCATTGCTTTCTGCAATATTATGGAATTTGGCCACTTGGTATTTTGGAATCCCATCAAGTTCATCCCATACATTGATTGGATCCATCGCAGGTGCGGCCATTGCTGCCGCGGGATTTGATATTCTTAATTACTCAGGGTTTATCGGGATATTGGAAGCGTTAATTTTTTCTCCTTTCATTGCGTTTACTGTCGGCTTTTTATTTATGTCCCTGTTTAAACTGATGTTTAAGAATTTGAATCTTTATCGCACCAACAAAGGTTTCCGGACAATGCAAATTTTCACCGCTGCATTACAGGCCTTTACGCACGGTACAAACGATGCCCAAAAAGCCATGGGGATTATTACAATGGCTTTAATTGCAGCAGGTATGCAACATGATAATGAAGTACAAGAATGGGTGCGAATTGCCTGCGCCATTGCAATGGGATTAGGTACTTCCATCGGGGGATACAAAATCATCAAAACCGTTGGAACAAAGATTATGAAAATTCGTCCTGTCAACGGCGCTGCAGCTGACTTGGCATCCGCAACGGTCATCTTCGGGGCAACATTGATTCATTTACCTGTATCAACAACCCACGTTATTTCTTCATCCATTATGGGGGTTGGATCTGCCCAACGTGCGAAGGGGGTAAATTGGGGAGTTGCCCGCAAAATCGTGTTGACTTGGATTATCACAATGCCGATATCCGCTGTAATCTCTGCAGGCATTTACCTTATTTTGAATCTGTTCTTCTAAAAAAAAGCACGAGCTTTGATGCTCGTGTTTATATTTTTTTATTGGATGAAATGAATTCCAAAGATTGAGTGCTTTGATTGATGGATGGTTCATAAACGGCGTAAAAAATGGTCAATGCAATAACGACCAACAGACTTACTAAAAGAATAATGCCCATAAGAATGATTGCCGCTTTTTTTCCGCTCATTCGAAATCCCCTTTTCTAATAATCGTTCGACTGCCTTTCACAGTTTAGTATACAATACCTCATCACCCGCGGGGCATGGAATTTGTTATAGCGTTTTCGTCGCAGTCTCCTTAATTTTCTTTCTCTCTTCGTAAATATTTTTCACAATGACTTTCAATACGGCATAAGTCGGAATGCCAATGATGATTGCAACAAATCCGCCAATATTCCCTGCAGCGAGTACAATGGTAATAACCGTTAATGGATGAATGTCCAAAGATTTACCCATGATATTTGGAGTGATTAAATTGCTTTCCAATTGCTGAGCAACCAGAGTAATGACACATACCCAAATCACCAAAATCGGGTCTTGGATGATGGCGACAAGAATCGCCGGCGCCAGAGAGAGCCACGGACCGATGAACGGGATCATGTTCATGAAGAATGAGAAAATTGCAAGTAATAGCGCATATTCGAGACCGATGATCAAATACCCGATCAGCATCATTGTGGCAAGAATCAAACTGACGAGCACTTGTCCCTGCACATAATTTTTCAACACTTCATTGATGTCTTCCAATGTATTTTTCACCCAAGTCCGGCGTTCACCGGTAAAGAGTTTATAAATATTGGGTGCAAACTTTTCATGATCCTTTAACATGAATATATAAAAGAACGGCACCAAAATCAGGGTAAAAATCGTTGAAACGGTACCACTTACCAGGTTTACAATGCTTTTGCTTCCCACCACTACAATATCTTGAATGGAATTTGTAACGGAATCGATAAAGTTTTCAACTTGCGGCGGCAAATTATCTTTATTTTCCAAAATAAAATCCGTTGTATCCATAATTTTGTCCCCTATACTTGGCGCGTTTTGCACTAAACGGTTCACCTGTTCGGCAATCGGGTTTCCGATAATCAACAACAATCCGGTCACCAAACCCGCAAAAACCAGGACAATTGTAGATATGCTTGCCCATCTTGGCAGCCCCTTTTTTTCCAGCCAGCGTTGAAGAGGTTCTGATATGTAAAAAAGTACACCGCTCAATAATACAGGTACAAAAATCGTTTTTATGATGATCACAATTGGATTAAAAATCCANTGTATTTCTATTACATATTTAATAATTAGTAGAGCAATTAAAATACCAATGCCCACTTGAAACCATAGTTTTTTTGTCATCGCTCCATCACTCCCTTATCCAAGTCTACCCACTTATAAGCACCCCCTATACAACCTGTACCAAATTGGGGTTCACTTAATAAAATTATCTTACAAAAAATGTATATAAACAACAAATGTTATTTTTTTATACGGCCAGATTAAACAAAAAGTTCCAGCTATCTATATTTTTCCCTCCATCTATATACTAAACTGAGATAAAAGGGGAAGAATCAGTGGAAATGAGGGAATGTCATGATTTATGAATTTATTGCATGCAATCAAAAATTGCCCACTTTTCAAGAAGCGCTTGAAGATGAACAGATGAAATCCTATAACGAACTTTTGGCATTGGGGCTTTCGGAAGAGCAAATTGCCATACGGGGGGTGGATTTAAAAGGCATCGACCGTGACAAAAAGGTTTTCTGGATCCGGTTGCCGGATGAACTTTTGAATAGCCCGCTGCTAGTGGAAAAAGACTCTCATAATCCTTACGCCCGATACTTATCGGACAAAAAATATGTCTATAAACTGTCTAATGTCAGCAGCGAAATCATTCCACATGTCGCCTATTATTTGTTGAAATATGCGAATTTATGGAGAGAATTGGAGATATGGCGAGTCATCCAGGACGATTACTTAATCGACATGGCGGAAATTCCCCATCGAATCATTCCTTTGCATGTATTAACATTGGAAGATTTAGAAGCTTTTTTTGATCGTCCAGCTCCCCGGAAAATGACGATTACCCAACCGTAACTAAGACAACAACTGTCAATTCTTACAATTTTTCAAGCGACAAAAAATGCCTCCTCATTCGTGACAATACTTTTGAGGAGGCAGGATATCGCAATCCATTGAGATAAAATCAAGATGTATATGACAGTCCGTATCGTTGATTGCGACTTTTGCTAATTTTGTTTGTTGGGAAATATTAATTCCAACATTCAGGAATATTAATCTTCCAAATCCGCATTGTGGTAGACGCGTTGCACATCTTCCAAATCTTCCAATGCATCAATCATTTTTTCGAATTTTGCTTTATCTTCCCCAGTTAATTTTACTTCCGTTTGAGGAATCATTGTAAGTTCGGCTACTGCAAATTCNTCAATTCCCGCCGCTTTGAACGCTTCTTGTGCAGCATGGAACTGATTTGGTTCCGCATAAACAATGGTCATTCNATCTTCCTCAAATACATCCCGTGCATCAATGTCCGCTTCCAATAATATTTCCAACACTTCATCCACGGATTTTCCTTCAATTCCAAATACGGCTGTAGGATCGAACATATAAGAAACGGATCCTGCCACTCCCATGTTTCCGCCGTTTTTCCCGAAAGCGGCACGCACTTCAGATACGGTACGATTCACGTTATTTGTTAAAGCGTCGACAATCACCATTGTTCCGCCTACGCCAAATCCTTCGTAACGCAATTCGTCATAATCTTCTCCGCCCGCACCTTTTGCTTTTTCAATAGCACGGTCAATAATATGTCTCGGTACATTATACGTTTTCGCTCTTTCCAAAACGGCTTTTAACGCCTGGTTCAACTCTGGGTCCGGATCACCTTTTTTCGCAGCTACATAAATTTCCTTACCGAATTTCGCATAAATTCGGCTGGTGTTTTTATCTTTTTCCGCCTTTTTATCTTTAATATTGTTCCATTTACGACCCATTGGATTCACTCTCTTTCCTGGTTTAAGATATCAATTTAATCAGCATTCAATTTATATGACTGTACCATTATACAACATGATTTGTATTATGAAAATAATCCCTACTTGATTTTTCTCCGCAATACCTTTATAATGTTTGGTCCCCAATTTCCATATCTTCTAAAATTTTATTCAATAATGCTTCACATCCATCGGTCACCAATTCATATGTTTCTTGGAAATCGCCTGTATAATATGGATCCGGAACATCCTTTTTGTGTTCTGTCAAATCCAAAAAGCGGAATATTTTAGGATGGTCGGGCTGACCTAACAATCGACGGATATTCCTTACATTGCTTTCATCCATACCGACAATATAATCAAATTTTTCAAAATCCTCTTTTTTCAACTGACGGGCAATGATACCGTCCGTGGGAATGTTATGTTCCCTCAATTTACTTACCGTGCCGTAATGGGGCGGTTCACCGACATGCCAGGAACTTGTACCTGCCGAATCCACTTCTATCTTGCCTTCCAACCCTCTCTTTTTCAACATGTCCCTGAACACCGCTTCAGCCATCGGTGAGCGGCAGATATTCCCCAAGCACACAAATATCACACGTTTCATCACATAACCCCCTTTAAAAAGCACCTTCCGAAGACGGAAAGTGCTATTTCATTTCTATTTTTTGTTTCAGTTCTTCCGTTAGTCTTTGAAACTCTTTCTCCAAAAAAGCGGTATATTCTTCCCTGGCCTCTTTGCCTGCAGGAACTGTAAAAGGCTTTCCATAAATCAAATACGCTTTTTTCCGTTGAAACACTTCTTTCAGATTTTTTGGACCAATATAAGCCGCCG
>JGI25329J36429_1000912_pt1 | contig 16453 bp, 19 predicted proteins | sample HigsolmetaAR204D_FD_36429 | JGI IMG/M metagenome (IMG submission 36429)
TCAAGAAAATTATGAAAAATGGAGTGACACTCCCATCGGTGTTTCACGGATGATTAATGGAGCTATTTAGGCATCAGAGGCAACTGCCCCTCCATGCGGGAACACGAANGGTTAGTGGAACCAATCGGGCATTTAGAGGCAGTTNGACCTTTTCCCCTTCTCTTTTTTCTCCTGCACATCTCCTAAAAAGGGCTTACTGTCCCTTAATGTGGGAANAATATACCTAATTTTTATGCACCCGAACCTAGCACTTCCACTTTTTCGACAAATTCCAGTTTTTTCAGCTTGTTGAGCAAGTCATCCAAGTCCGTTGACATATTGGTCACGTCAAGCGAAAGAGTGACATTCGCCCGGCCTTGAATGGGAATCGTCTGGTGGATGGTCAGCACATTGCAATGGAAACGAGCCGCTACCTCGAGCAATTGTGACAGCGTCCCTGAACGATCCTCCAAATAAAAAAACAACGTAATGATCTTCTCTTTTACAACCGTATGGAAAGGGAATACGGTATCCCTGTATTTATAAAAGGCGCTCCGGCTTAAATCGACTTTGTTTACAGCATCTTGGACCGAATCGGCTTTTCCGCGTTCCAAAAGTTCTTTCACTTCCAACGTTTTTTTCATGGCTTCCGGCAGGACATCCTCACGAACTAAGTAAAATTTTTGATTCAGATCCTTTTTTCGCAATGCATTTTCCCCCAATTGCGATAAAATAAAACTTTTGGCAGTGCTAGTGGAAAAGAATCTTCGGCCGAACATAGCTTAACGAATAGTCCGGCCCGACTCCATCATTATTCGATAAATTCAAATTCGTAATCCAATAAACGGACAGTATCCCCGTCTTTCGCTCCTTTTGCTCTGAGAGCCTCATCGACTCCGAGGCTTCTCATTTGTCTAGCAAAGCGTCGGATGGATTCATCGCGGGTAAAGTCTGTCATTTTAAACAGCTTTTCAATTTTTGCCCCACTCAGAACAAAGGCGCCGTCAGGATCTCTTGTAATGGTAAACTCCTCTTCAGGCCGTTCGTATTTATACACGACTCGGTGAACGCCTTGTTTTTCTTCGGCATCATGAAGAGGAAATTCAGGTGTTTCTTCCAGCTTATCCGCAATCGCAAACAATAGCTCCCGTATTCCTTCTCTCGTTGCAGCTGAAATAGGAAAAACAGGATAGTCTTCTTGAAGTTTTTCTTTAAACCGTTTTAAATTTTCATGTGCTTCTGGAATATCCATTTTATTAGCCACAATAATTTGTGGTCTTTCGGTTAACCGTAAGTTATATTCTTTTAGCTCATTGTTGATCGTTACATAATCCTCATATGGATCTCGACCTTCTGACGCCGACATATCGATCACATGGACAATCACACGCGTTCGCTCAATATGACGCAAAAATTGGTGTCCTAATCCNACCCCTTGATGGGCGCCTTCAATCAGCCCGGGCAAGTCAGCCATCACAAAACTGCGGCCGTCTTCTGTTTCTACCACGCCAAGGTTAGGAACGATCGTCGTAAAGTGGTAATCGGCAATTTTAGGCCTTGCGCGTGACACTACAGATAACAGCGTAGATTTTCCTACACTTGGAAAACCGACAAGACCAACATCGGCAAGGAGCTTTAATTCAAGAACGACATATCGTTCTTCTCCCGGTTCGCCTTTCTCGCAAATTTCCGGAGCCGGATTNGCGGGAGTGGCAAAACGGGTATTTCCTCTTCCTCCTCTTCCTCCTTTAGCTACCACTACACGCTGGCCGTGTTCCGTTAAATCGGCAATGACTTCTTTTGTATCATCATCGATCACAACCGTTCCCGGCGGTACTTTGACCACCATATCCTCCGCATTTTTTCCATGCTGATTTTTACTCATTCCGTTTTCTCCGCGCGGCGCTTTAAAATGGCGCTGATAGCGGAAATCCATCAACGTTCTCAGTCCTTCGTCGACTTCGAACACAACATCGGCTCCTTTGCCGCCGTCTCCCCCGGCAGGACCGCCTTTAGGCACATATTTTTCACGTCGGAACGCTACCATGCCATTTCCGCCGTCTCCGCCTTTAACATAGATTTTGACTTGATCGACAAACATAGAAAACCTCCATTTACTTCCCAATAAAGTCTATTGAAGATCGTTTTATTCTAAATGGTACCATACAAGTTTTTTATCTTATACGTGTGTAAAGATCGCTTATCAAAAAAACGAAGAACAGATGGTCTTCTTTGACAAAGTTTATCTTTATTAAAAGGTTGCCGCTCTTTTTTGAAGAGCGCTGCAAATTTTTTTAACACGAGGGAGANCTGGGGACTGCTCACCTAAGCATCCAGAATCCATTTATTTCTTCATAANATCATTGGACTTCTTTCAAAAACAGAATAGTNATGTCCTGTGCCAGCCACACTTGATGATTATCTTTCCATAGGAGAAAAACAAACTTGAAATTGCAAGTTCTCATCTGTTGATTCGATGAATTCCACCTCTGTTTCGAAAAGCGATTTGACGGATTGTTCAATCCATCTTTCCAGTTCATGGCTGTCTTTTATTATCCCACTTAAGTCAAAAAAGAAACAATGCGCCTTGCCTCTTTCTTGAATAGAAAGAAATAAATGATTCTCTCCTCGAGGATCCACCCTCTTTTCGATTTCTTGGCACAAAGAGCACATCCATTTTGTTATGAGCTGATCGTTTAACGAAACGTTGCGATAATCATCCAAAATCTCGTATTCTAGCGTCAGTTGTCGAGACCGCCAATTGTAAGTCATGATCCATTCAGCCAAACATGGCAAATTTAAATTGGTCAGCCTTGTTTCCTGACGGCTATTTAAAATAATTTCGTCAATGACACGTTTTGCATTTTCTGTATGTCCTAAATCAAGATTGCCCTTGATTAACTGGATGCGATTCATCCAATCATGCCGCACGTATTTTAAAACTTCCAGCAGCGTCCAGTCATTATTCATTCTTTTACTCCTATTTTGTCATATAGTAACCATCCCACACTCAATGGTTTTCCCATTCTTCTTCATTATGAAGTATAACAGAAAAGATTGAAATGAGATACAGAGGATTGCTTATTAAAAAGCAGCTGCATGCAACCAATGAGCGACCAAACGCTTTTTACCGCTTCCGATGTTCCTTAAAACAAAAAAAGAGGGCGCCCAAAAGTTTCCCTTTGGGCACCCCTAACAAGAAAAAGGATTATGCTTCTTTCGCAACAGGATAAACGCTAACTTTCTTTTTGTCACGACCGAATCGTTCAAAACGAACAACGCCGTCAATTTTAGCATATAGCGTGTCGTCTCCGCCACGGCCAACNTTTTCGCCAGGATAGACTTTCGTACCGCGTTGGCGATAAAGAATAGAACCGCCTGTTACAAATTGTCCATCCGCACGTTTAGCGCCCAAGCGTTTTGCGATAGAGTCGCGGCCGTTTTTAGTAGACCCAACCCCTTTTTTCGATGCAAAAAACTGAAGATCTAATTTAAGCATTCTTTCCACCTCCTACAGTTTTAAATACGATCTTGATAAAATCTCCGTACTGCTGTTCAATCGTTTGCAAGGACACCACCATGGCTTCCAAAAGAAGCTGAACTTTTTCCAATTCTTTTCCCGTCGCCGTTTCAGGGATAACGCAACGGAGGAAACCTCCGCCGCCTTTTTGTTCAATCTCCGGTTCCACATTTGTCAACACCATGATGGAATTAATGGCCCCGAATGACACAGCTGATGCCCCGGCGCAAACGATATCTTGGCCATATTCAGCAAAATCGGCGTGTCCGTCCATTGTAAATGAACGAATTTTGCCGGAACGATCTTTTTCGATCACGACATTTATCATCTTATATCGCCTTACGCGTTGATTTTTTCAATCACGACTTTTGTGTAAGGTTGACGATGACCTTGTTTGCGGCGATAATTTTTCTTTGGTTTATATTTAAAAACAACGATTTTTTTGCCGCGGCCATGTTTTTCCACTTTGCCAGTGACCGTTGCACCTTCTACAAGTGGANTACCTACTTTTACATCTTCGCCGCCTACGAATAAAACTTTGTCAAAAGTCACAGTTTCTCCTTCAGCAGCATCCACTTTTTCGATATAAACAGTTTGACCTTCTTCNACTTTNAACTGTTTTCCGCCAGTTTCAATAATAGCGTACATTTACTGCACCTCCTTAATAACTAAGACTCGCCAATGGCAGGTGTTTCGCAAAGCGAAAACTTAGAACCTGTTATGAGCGGTTGTAGCACGGGTGCTACAATAATAACATTGAGATTTTACCATCTTTTATAAAAGAGTGTCAACCTTTTTTCGGTCTTTCTCCTAGCAATTTCATTTCTTCCTCTGTTCCCAGTCGNCTGATTTCTCCAAAAGGATATGGCCGATTGACAATCCGATAGAATATTTTTTTCTTTAGAAGATTCTCTAAATGAAAATGATCNCCATTTTGTTCGCCGGCAAATGCTTTTTTGACATCCTCCGTTACATCAAGCAAAACAGCTTCTTGATCCTGTCTCGCATATTCGAAAAGAGCTCTCTCCATTTGAAAAGCAGTCGTTGCCGCGCTTAAAACTCTTCCTTTCCCCATACAAACAGGGCAAGGCTCCGTCAACGTTTCCAGCAGGGAGTTTTTCGTTTTCTTTCTTGTCAGCTGGAGTAATCCGAGAGAAGTAAATTCGTACACGTTGACGCTTTTCGGATCCTTTGCCGTTTCTTCCTCCAGCACTGCCCGGATTTGTTCTCTATCTTTGTCCGAGTCCATATTAATAAAATCGATTAAAATGATGCCGCTTATATCACGCAATCGAATCTGCCTTGGAATTTCCCTTGCTGCTTCGATATTTGAGAGAAAAGCAGTATGACGAAAATCGCTTTTCCCCGTATATTTCCCCGAATTTACATCAATAACTGTCATCGCTTCCGTTTTTTCAATAATGACATATCCGCCGCTTGGAAGCCAGACAATTTGTTTTAATGCCTTTTGTATCTCCGCATCAAGGTCAAAAGTGGAAAAAAGATCTTGCGGATGATGGTGAAGCTCACAACGCCAATGTTGACTGGAGAAACGGGCATCGCTAACAATCAACTTTTGAAAAGCAGGATCGTCCACAATCAGCGCCCCGCTCTTTAATCTGATCATTTGAGCGATCGCTTCTTCCTTAAACGGATCTCTTTGAAATAATAAAGAAGGGGCTTTTTTATTCGGTATTTGGGACAATACCTTTCTATGCATTTCCCGCAACGCCACCCATTCCTTTTCAATTTCCGTTTTTTCACCAGCGGCAACAGAAGTTCTTAAAATGACGCCTTCCTGCTCTTTTTTCATTTGTTGTGCCCATTGTTTCCAGTTTTCTCGTTCTTCTTGACCCATTTTTCTTGAAACGGCGATATGATTTCCTGCCGGTATATAGACTAAATACATCCCGGGCCATTCTATGAGGGCCGTCAACTCAGGACCTTTATGATCAGTGGCATCTTTTTTTACTTGAACCGCTATCTTTTCCCCTTCGAACACTAATTGTGAAATCGGCAATTGGCGGGAATCAGGAATTTGATCTTTAGGCAAATAACCGTTTTTTCCGATTCCGATATCGACAAAACAAGCGTTCATGCCCGGCTCAATTTTTTGGATAACCCCGTAATAAATATTTCCGACAATGGATTGATGCGAAGGCTGAAAAATATGAAATTGATCCGCTTTTCCGTCGCGGAGAACTGCCATGCGCTTTTCCCGGCCTTTTGCACTTACGATAATTTGATTCATCATTCCACCCTTTTCAAACATATCCACATTAAAACCAAAAAGACCTTTTGTCGCTGCAAGATAAAAAATAGGTGCAAATGTCTCAAAAATATCTGTTAGAAACATTCCACCTTCCTTGATATCTCAGCAAAAATCTGAACATAACCGATTGGTCACATCCATATACGATCCATGTACGTCTTTCAAAAAACAAGATTTATCATGTAAATGGAAAAACAGCACCTCGTCCACTATACTTTACTCATTTCGTCAATACCCGTCAATAATAATAAAGAAGGTCGCCAATTTTCACCGTTGTTTGTTTTTCAGAAAAATAGGCGTGTAATACTTCATTTTCATCTAATTTTCCTTTTTCTTCTCCATTTTCCATCACAATGATCGGATGTTTGACTCCCCGTTGAAACTGCATTAATACCGTCGATAAAGCCGTATCGCTCGATACAGTGATCGGTTTTAGCTGATGTATCCCCCTTCGATTTCCGTAATAACGTTCAAGCAAAAAGCGCATCATCACATAATGACGTTGTTTCCATTCTTGCCAAAGCGAAAAATATAAGAATGAGAGAACAATCCAAAGATGGAGTTGAAACGGGGCCCATATCAAAACCATTGCATGCAGGCAAACGAGCAAAAAAAAGGAACTAACGACTGTCCACTGCATGGCGCTCAAAAAAGTTTTGACTCTTGACAATATGAGCAAGATTAATTTTCCGCCATCCAGCGGCCAAATCGGCAATAAATTAAAACAAAGAATCATCCAATTGTACATAAGAAAATCATCATAAAATACTTTCGGAACTATATGAAAGGAATTCAGCAGTGCGGCTAATCCCATCATCCATACATGTTGAATCGGACCGGCGATGACGACCAGCAATTCTTCATGCAAAGGTCGATTTCCGTGTTCATCCATTTCCGCCACTCCGCCGAACGGGAGCAACGATACTTTTCTGATTCTCCACGAAAAAAACAGGGCTGTGAAAAGGTGCCCCATTTCATGGATGGCAATAATACATAACACCATGATTAAATCGAAAAAGTATCCAGTGGCAACGCTAATTCCGATCACCAGCCAAAGAAGAGGATGAATATGAATTTTTGAAAAGAAAAGTGACGGCTTTATTCAAATTTGATCACCTTGTTTGGATCGATGTAATGGTCGTCTTGTTTGATTGCAAAATAAAATTCACCAGAAGTTCCGTCTGCCCGGTCTTTCGCCTTTCCGACTTCTTCCCCCGCTTGAACGCGTTGATAGGGCTCCACAGAAATGGATTGCAATTGCCCATACCAAGTTTCGGATTGATCAGGATGCTGAATGACTACTGTATTCCCCGTTTCGGCTTCTTTCCCGGCAAAGATGACAAGCCCACCTTTCATCGCGTCTACTACTTCCCCTTTTCCTGTCTTCACCATGACCCCTTTTCCATTCGCTTGAAAGGTTTCCACCACTTTTCCGGACGCCGGAACGGCCAAATCCTTTTTTGGTTTGTCCACTGTGACTGTTTTTTCTTTCTGCGGCCATATGGCCAAGGGCTTCCCAAACTGTTTTTCGTACCAGTTGGCAATGGAAGCAAACTGAATATCTTTTTCCATCGCTTGACGTATCCACTTTTGACTGTCGACCATCACAGGTGATTGGCTTTTAAATACAATCGCGGTCCCCAAAACAAGCGCTCCCGAAGCCAATATTTTAAAGAGAAACCATTCCTTTTTCATGAAAGGCCTGTACTCATCATTTGGAGCTTCGTAATCAATGGCTTGGTGATCAAATTCCATTTCTTCTCCAAATGCCATATTGATAGGCTGAAAGGCGCGCTGATTGGCTTGACGTCGCTTTTCCCTGTTTCGTTTCGCAATTCTTTTCTTAATTTCCTTCTTTCGATCCTTCATCTCTCATCCCTCTTTGCTCCGTTTATGTTCCATCTTATGACTTGTCCAGAGAGAGTATGACTATTGCCCATCATTTCAAAGAAAGGAGAGACAAAAAAAATCGGCCTCTTCTTTGGTCAGAATATCCCAAAGCAAAGCCGAATCGTTTCCTGAAAATGTTCTTTCAAAATTTATTTGCTCCGAATGCCAAAAAACTTTTTAATTCGCGAAAAAACTCCTTCTTTTTCTGTTTCAAGCGGTTGAAGAGGGATGGATTCACCGAGGATTCGCCGGGCAATATTCCGAAAAGCAATAGACGCCCGATTATTCGGATCATGTGCAATCGGTTCNCCTGCATTCGAAGATTTAATCACTTCATCGTCATCTACCACGATTCCGAGCAAATCNATGGACAAATGGGTTGTAATTTCATCGACATCCAACATTTCACCATTTTCCACCATATGGCTGCGAATGCGATTGATCACAAGCTTAGGTGGCTCAATATGACTTTCTTTTTCCAAAAGACCGATGATCCGATCAGCATCCCGTACCGCCGATTTTTCGGGAGTGGTAACCACTATGGCCTTATCCGCTCCTGCCACTGCATTTCGATAGCCTTGCTCAATGCCTGCAGGACAATCGATTAAGATATAATCAAAATCCTGTTTCAATTCTTCAACCAGCTTTTTTATTTGTTCCGGAGAAACAGCCGANTTGTCGCTCGTTTGCGCAGCCGGAAGCAGAAAAAGCAGATCATTAAACCGCTTGTCTTTNACGAGCGCCTGATGAATTTTACANCGCCCTTCTGCAACATCCACCAAATCGTAAATAATTCTATTTTCCAATCCCAATACCACGTCTAAATTTCGTAGTCCAATATCTGTATCTACTAAACATACTTTTTTATCTAATAGAGCAAGAGCTGTCCCTAAATTGGCAGAAGTGGTTGTTTTTCCGACTCCGCCTTTTCCAGATGTTATGACGATCGCCTCACCCACTTTATTGTCCCCCTTTAAATCTCGTAATATTTGGTCTAAGATGTTTTAAAACTTGCAAACGATCGACGACAATTTGGTTGGATTCATTTATGTAGGCACACTCCATTTCATGACTCTCATCTTCGCTATATTCATCAGGAGCTCTATTTAAACAGTTGCTAATCCTTAACTGTGTTGGAACCATTTTTGAAGCGACAATAACCGCTTCATCATTGCCATAGCATCCGGCGTGAGCAATCCCTTTTAAGGATCCCATAATAAAAATATTGCCGCCCGCCATCACCATACCGCCAGGATTGACGTCTCCAACCAACAGCAAATCACCCGGAACTTCGATCACTTGACCTGAACGAACAATGCTGGCGATGGTGATAATTTCGCTTTCTTGTTTCCATCGNATAGCCTCCTCTATTGAGACTACATTCATGGAAACATCTTCTACAATTAAATTCTTTTTTGAACCGATCAACTCTTTAATTTGATTAATTTGTTGGTCTGTCAAATAACGATTGCCTGTTTGGATTTTCACGGAGATAAGCGGTGAATCGTCGTCTTGATGATCCAACAATATTTTTTCCTGCAATTCTTCAAGCAGTTCTTCATAGGAACAACGATCATTTAAATGAAGGGTCAATCCGTCCTTTGTTCCTTTCATCACAACATTTTGGCTTTTCTTCATGGCGCACTNTTCACCTCTGTCGTCCAGTAATTCGACATCCATTCGGCGTTTTCCTTTTTTATAGTCATGTTCCGATTATGTGAATTCCATATAAAAGAGAACGATTCGTTTCGCATTCTTTGTTGCGTTGGTTCCAACGTGCTTTTTGATACAGGGGCTTTACCATATCGTCCATTCCCACTAAAAATGAAACATTGCTTTACGCATCCAAAATCTCTCGCCTCAAACGAGTGAACACATTTTTTAACAGTCCTCCGAATACTAGATAAAAAGCAAGATTCAGAATGAGAGTCGCCCATAGCCGATCAGACAAAAATTGTCCAAATGTAAGATCCGTGCGCTGGATTAATAAATTTAAAGCATAAAGCATGGATTCTAAAACGGAAAGATCGATCACCACAACCAAAGCAACGATCAAAAAATCACTTTGCAAGACCTTCATCAATTTGGATGTAATATAAACAATAAACGGGAAAACAAACATATAGACACCTAACATTTCGGTATAGAACACATCAAATAGCAGACCAAATATAAATCCATATTTTATGGCTGTGGATCGATTGTAAAAAATCGTCATTAAAATAAGAGCCACCGCAAAAAAACGAGGAGCTAATATCCACCTGCCATCCAGCACAGATTCCGGGGTCCAGTTAAAAAACACATTTTCACTCAGGAAACATGCAACCATAATAAGAGGAAGAAGAAACTGTTTCACATTTCCCCCTCCCCATCAACTGTGCTTTGCTGCTGTTGTGAATTATCTGAAGTCATGCTCGCGGTTCTCATTTTCCGTTTGACAACCATCACGTGTTCAAGATCATACATATCTGCTGCCGGTTTGATATAAGCTGTTTGCGTCAGACCGAATTGGTCCGGCACCAATTTTTTCACTTTGCCAATTAAAAGCCCTTTCGGGAAAACACCGCCAAGTCCAGAAGTGATGACGCTATCTCCTTTTTTAATTTTCGCATTGAACGGGATATCCTTTAACAGCAAATATCCTTTATCTTGATCGTAACCTTCAATGAGGCCGTAAACGTTTTTCTTCGATTGAATCACCGCTGAAATTCTGTTTTTTGGATCTTGCGCACTCAACAATTCAACCGAAGCCGTAAACTTTGCCGCACTTTTTACTTTGCCGATCAATCCATTCGCCGTTTGAACCGCCATACCGGGTTTTACCCCTGCCGCTTTTCCTTTATCGATCGTGACAAGATCAAACCACCGGTCCGGATTACGCGCAATGACCGTTGCTTGTATAACGCTATAATCTGACAGGCTTTCTTGTTTTTTCAAGACTGCCCGCAACTCTTGATTATCTTTTTTCAATCGGTTAACTTCACTTTCAATTTGCCCCAATTGTGCTAAATGGGCTTTTAACTTTTCATTCTCTTGATATGTATTTTTTAAATTCTGAATATCTTCAAAAAAATTCGTTATAGCGCCAGCAGGCTTTGAAACAACGGATTGTCCTAAACCAACAATATCTTTTACAAATTGTTCCGGCCAAGAGATATTTGCTTTATTGCGCAGGGAATATCCGATCAATGCCACGAGAACGATAATGCTGACAAGAAGAACTATAAGACGTTTATTCGAAAAAAACTGTGGCATGAAGTACACCTCTATTTTATCCTTTTTTCATCGACGGATGAAATCAAAAGTCATCAGCAGATAGGCTTCCCAATCGGCAAAAAAACAGGGGCAGCTGGTTTCAAGAATGAGAAAACTTTTTTATTTACTGTGCGCCAGCCGCCTCTTTTCCCGCTTGCCGCCCCATTTTCACGGGCGGAAGGGAATCCTATTTGCGATAAAAATCAATCTTATCTTGCTTTATTTTTGAACATATGAATATGATCGAGCGCTTTACCCGTTCCAACGGCTACACAATCAAGAGGATTTTCGGCAATGATCACAGGCATATTCGTTTCTTGGCTAATCACTTTGTCCAAATTGCGAAGCAGAGCTCCTCCCCCAGTCAATACAATTCCTCTATCCATAATATCAGCAGCCAGTTCCGGAGGAGTCTTTTCCAACGTGCTTTTCACGGTATCCACAATAGCATAGACGGTATCTTTTAAGGCAGTGGCAATTTCCTTCGCGGAAATTTCAATCGTTTTTGGCAATCCTGTTAACAGGTCTCGGCCGCGAATATCCATTTTTTCGACTTCCGCTTCACCATCTGCCGATCCGATTTCCATTTTAACAATTTCCGCTGTTCTATCTCCAATTAATAAATTATACTGCTTACGAATATACGCAATGATCGCTTCATCCATTTCATCACCTGCCACTCTTAATGACTGACTCGTCACGATGCCGCCCAAGGAAATAATCGCTACTTCCGTCGTTCCTCCGCCAATATCCACAACCATGCTTCCCGTCGGCTCCCATACCGGCAAATTAGCGCCTATAGCCGCTGCAAACGGTTCTTCAATGGTATAGGCATCCCTTGCACCCGCTTGACGAGTGGCATCGATCACGGCTCTTTCTTCCACTGCCGTAATCCCCGAAGGAACGCATACCATCACATATGGTTTTCGCGTAAAAAAGCCTTTATTCTTGGTTGCTTGAGAAATGTAATACTTCATCATGGTAGCTGTCGTTTCGTAATCCGCGATGACTCCGTCTTTCATTGGACGAGTAGCCACCACATTTCCAGGAGTCCGTCCGATCATATTTTTAGCATCATTTCCCACTGCCACAATTTGTTTTGTATCTGTCTGAATGGCGACCACGGAAGGCTCCCGTACGACAATTCCTTTCCCTTTCGCATAAACAAGTGTATTGGCTGTTCCCAAATCGATTCCTAAGTCTCTTGCTCCAATTCCAAACATTGTTGTATCTCCCTTTCTAACTGATACGAAATAGCAATTGAAACTGTGATCTCTGCAAAAGCCATCCATTAGGTAAGCACGTTTTTTTGCCGCCTAATAGGATTTCCCGCTTNAAAAAAGACTGTTAAAGAAGCGAACCAGTTCGAATGCTTGAATTGCCTTTTTGTGGTTCTCATTCCAACTGATGCCCCTTTAGTGCCACAACTTGATAAACTGTCGTTTCTCCCACAGCGGCAATNTGAGCAGAAAAAACCAAGGCAAGGCTTTCAAAACGCGCCTAACCCTCTAGATTCTGATGGCCCTATTCTCCATTGGAATTCGAAAAAACTTGTAAAAATCATAAATTATATTATAGCGTAACCCCCAGAAAAATCATAGCATTATAAGTAGCCTTTTTCTTTTAAACTAATGTATTTTTGGTCGCCGATAATGAGATGATCGAGAACTTCAATTCCGATGATTTTTCCACACTCAGCTAAACGTTTGGTCACCTCAATATCTTCTCGGCTAGGCGTCGGATCACCGGATGGGTGGTTGTGAAAGCAAATAATGGAGGCAGCGGAGCGGCGAAGCGCTTCTTTAAACACTTCCCTAGGATGAACAATCGAAGCATTCAAACTTCCGATAAAAATGGTTTGTTTGTGGAGAACTTGATTTTTGGTGTTAAGGAAGAGGCATGTGTACTTAACATAAATACAAAATATCCCGCCAAATGTCCTGAATGGAATTGGCGGGAAAATTTTCTTACCTATTATAAAACTAATTGACTCTTCTTATTTCAGGGAGAATTTTTTAAATAAATGCTTTGTTAATTTTTATTGTTGATTTTGACAAAAAAACCCCCTTGTCAGGGTGGAACTAAAAATAAATGTTAAATGTTTGTTTTTCTTTCCATTCGTTTCTTTGAGGTATTAAGCTTATTATTTATGCGAATATGTGAAAAGGCTTTAGCCAAACCGTAAACTGGCATATTAATATAGAGCGACTCATCCTTTTCGACTTTATACGTCTCATGGTACAAACCAATTGAACCGCTTCTGCCCACTTTTTTATAGAAGTTCTTTAACGCCTCCGAATGAATTTCTCCCTTTGAGTATGCTTCCAGTTGCTCATACGTTCTCCAGTATTGAATGGTTGTCACTGTACGCCAACCAATGACAGTTTGCTCGTGTATAAATCCTAACTCTGGATTTTGATACAATTCTTTAAGCATTGGTATCATTGCTTTTATCGCTGATAACCACTTAAAAAATGCAAGTGTTTTGTTTAATCGCACACCAATAATAAATACAACAAAGCCATCCTCGGTTTCTGCCGTAAAAGTACCATTATGTATTTCCGTTGACATAATTTTCCTCCATCGTTTTTTATCAATTATAATCCATAAGAAGTATCTTTGACAGCATTTAATTTAAGTTCCTGTCTTTTAGTTCGATAAGAAATTCAAATATCAACAACAAATGATAACAGAGCCTAAATAAAAAACAAAAGACCACTGATTCCAGTGGCCAAAATATTGCTATGGAAAAGTTGATTTCATTATAAATCATTTTACAGCATTTGGATAGTGAAATGGTCTGCACCCCATATATCATGTGTCCTCCACTTCCACGTTTACGATATTTTTGAATTTTATACGCTCAATATTCCCCTCATCGTCTTTTATCCTGACTTCTTTTAGGATCGGATCAAGGTAGTGAATATATCCGCTCACTTTCTCCGTAAATCCTTCATACCAGACATCAAATTTGACTGAGTAGTGAAACTCTAAAGCATAATGGATCTTTGATTCCATATCTTGAATTTCATAAGGATCAAGCATCGGCTTTGGCGTTTTGTAATACTCTCTATCAGCAAATCTCAACATCTCTACGTGCTCCGGAATAAAAAACGAGGTCCATTTCTTGTTTCCGCGATCGTAATTGAGATATCTTGTATCTATTTTTAAGTCCATATTCTTCTTCACCAAACCACCCCATAAGAACGTTTGTTCTTATTATATACAAACATTCGTTCTCGTTCAAAGGAAAATAAGACCCTCTCGAAAGATATCCAATGTATAATATTCTATAATATATTTTTTTGGAGGTGCAAAATTGAAAGATTTATTTGATGATTTTTTAAGGGCTTGTGAGGAAGTAGATGAATTGGCATTAGAAGGTTTCTTTGGAGAAGAAACTAAAAATTTAGTAAAAATAAGAGATTCAATGTCAACCTCAGAATATCTTTATAGTTGTCTTATATCATGGAACAGTGATGACAATCAGTATGGAAAGGATAAAGTTAAAGAATTCATTCTCCTATTTTTCAAACTGTACACTCGTTCAATTAAATCCGATGGACAAAAAGCAATAGATTATTTGACTATATTTTGGAAAGGAACAAAAGAAAATCCAGAACTAGAATGCTTATCTGCTGCAACGGAATTTGCTCGATTACATACAGAAACCCTTAATACTTTAAAGGAATTGAATAGTAAGAATAAGATCACAATTTCAGACCGAAAAAGATTAGCTTCATCAATTATTAACACATATTCCAAGGGTGTTGAATTTATTGGAAAGATTTTAACCACGTGTATTGTATTAGAGAAAGTATCCAAAAACGAACCGTTTGATTTAATTTCAATTTATAAAATGACAGTTTTCGAAAAGATCAAATTATTTAATAAATTATCTAATGATGAATTTAAAAATATGACTAACCTTATAAACAGATACTTAAGAAACGCAGATTCCCATTTAAGTTTAATATTTGATTATAAAATGAATGTAATTATTTTAAAAAAAGTAAAAAGGGATAAAATACAAAATGAAACGATTCCCATAGAAAAAATGATACTTGAAATATTCCCTTCAAATGGTTGGATTACCCAAGCATTTATTTATTCTGGAATGTTACTAGTACTTTCTAGAGATAACCAGGATTTATTCAATAAGGCAATATCAGAAATTTATAATATTGATTATTAAGGTATAAAAGAAAGTTAATATACGGTAAAAAAGGATCGTATTCTTTTTTATTTAACATTATTAATTTGTTTGTAAAAAGCCCTTCTCAAATGAGAAGGGCTTCATTTATGCTTCTTTCACATACACCACCCAACCAAATTCTTTTTTGATTTTAGACGCCATCTGATCAGAATCCTCTTTTCCAGTAAAGGTTCCTGTCATGAGACGAAGGCCATTTTTATCTACTTCATAAACGGCGATTTTTTCTTTTTCTTTTAGCTTTACTGCAGCTTTATGAAGATCGGTTTTATTTTTAAACGTACCAGTCATCAGACGGAATTTACCGGAAACTACTTTTGGATTTGTAGTTAATTTACTGTTGTTCGTATTGACTTTTGCAGGTTTTTCATTGGCTTGTAATTTCGCAAGAAGAGCCAAGTTTTGGGCTGCCGTTCCTTCATAGTTTGTAATGCCATATTGTTTGGCTAATTTAGCTCTGTTTGCAAACGAAGCATCCATGCCTATTTGTTTCATGTAATCGACAAGAGATACATTTCCGATCGTTCCAACGGCGCTTGTAACAACTTGACCAGAAGACGTTTTACTTGTGTACTTTCCAGCATAGTCTTCACTGACATCGAAATATCCAAATCCACCTAATCCATTAAACTTGTAATCTGAAGCCCATTGCCAAGCACCTTTTCCATTGGTGAATTTGGCAGTTGGTTGGTTTTTGATCGGATTTGCCGGGTAAGCAGCCAGCCAAGGCTTGTCTACTATCAGATTTTTAGGTTGGAGCTTTGTATTGTAATAAGAAGATCCAGAGTAAACGTCAACACGTTTGTATCCAAGCTTGTTCATTTGCTTTATAAAGGTATTTACATATTGAGTTAATTTTACAGAGCTATTGGAAAGACTCGGATCTTCCACATCTACCACTACATAGCCATCTTTGTTCTTATCAAAGCCCACTAATTGCAATTTTTTGTCAAACCAATTGGCTTCATTGATGGCTTCACTGTCACTTTTGAACCTAGCAAAATGATATGCGCTAACAATTAATCCTGCCTGTCTTGCATTTGTGATATTCACGCTTGCAGAAGGATCAACATAGTAAGATCCTTCAGAAACTTTGACAACTACCCCTTTAACGCCTGCCTTTTTGATAGTTTGGTAGAAAGATAAAGGTAGACCACTATTAGAGTTGTGGTGACTTACATCGATAAAATCCGTATCTGGAGCTTGAGCATAAGAAAAACCAGCAAAAGAAAAAGCTAGCCCAGTTGCTAAGGCTAGCGCAGAAATAGTTTTAAAGATCTTATTCAATTAAAATCACCTCATTTTTATTAATTTTGAGCAGTAT
>JGI25329J36429_1000944_pt1 | contig 16003 bp, 9 predicted proteins | sample HigsolmetaAR204D_FD_36429 | JGI IMG/M metagenome (IMG submission 36429)
GGGAGCGGGAGCGGCTCGAGGACGGCGGCATCCGGATGGCGCCCGGCGCCCGCCGCAGGCTGCTGGACGAGCGGTTTCTGATCTACGGCGTGCTGACCATGCCTTCACGCACGCTGTGGATCAGCTTCGCCATGGCGGACGAGGAAGGAAAGGCGCTGTATCCTTCGGAATTGATCCGCCAGGTCCGGACGCAGTTCCCGAAGCTTCCGGTACTGACCGAAACGGGCGAGCCGGACGCGGACGGCGGCGCGGAGGAGCATCTTCGCCATATCCGCCGGCCCGACCGCGCGCTGTCGCTGCTGGTCGGCCAGCTCCGCCGCTTCAAGGAGAGCGGCCGGCTGCCGGATCTGTGGCGCGACGTTTACAACTGGTTTGCCGAACGGCCGGAATGGCGGGATCGGCTGGCGGCGGTCGTCTCGTCGCTCCGCTATCGGAACGAAGCGCCTCCCCTTCTTCCCGTGACGGCGCTCCGCCTGTACGGCGACCGGCTGCTGGCGAGTGTATCGCGCATGGAGCGGTTCACGGCATGCCCGTTCCAGCATTTCGCCGCCTACGGATTGAAGCTGGAGGAACGGCGGCTGTTCCGGCTGGAGGCGCCGGATGTGGGGCAGCTGTTCCACGCGGCGCTTTCCCGGCTGGCGGATACATACGGCGGGCGGTTGGGCGAGGCGACCCGGGAAGAAATTGCGAAGACGGTTTCCGACATCGTGGACAGCCTGGTTCCCCGCCTGCAATCCCGCATTCTCATGAGCAGCAGCCGCTACGGCTTCATCGCGCGCAGGCTCAAGCAGACGATCACCCGGACGGCGGCGGCGCTCGCCGAGCATGCGCGGCGCGGCCTGTTCGCGCCGGTCGGGCTGGAGATCGCCTTCGGCCCCGGCGGCAAGCTGCCGCCGCTCGTGCTGCCGGCCGGCTCCGGCCGGTCCGTCGAGGTCATCGGCCGGATCGACCGCGTCGATGCGGCCGAGACGGAGGACGGACTGCTGCTGCGCATCATCGACTACAAATCGTCGGCGCAGGCCTTGCGCCTGGAAGACGTCGTCTTCGGCCTTACGCTGCAGCTGCTGACCTACATGGACGCGCTGCTCACCCATGCCCCGGCATGGCTCGGCAAGCCGGCCGATCCGGCGGGCGTGCTCTATTTCCACGTGCACGATCCGCTGATCTCCGCGTACGCTCCGCTGCCGGGCGAAGAGGTGCGCCGGCAGACGCTGCGGCGCTACAAGACGCGGGGATTGCTGTCGGCGGATGAGCGGATCATCCGGATGATGGACCGGGAGCTGGAGACGGGACGCTCGGATCTGGTGCCGGCCGGGCTCAAGAAAGACGGCGGATTCTACAGCGACTCGGCCGTCGTGACGCGGGAGGAATGGAACGTGCTGCGCGGCGCCGTCCGCCGGACGATCGAACGGATCGGCAGCCGCATACTGGACGGCGAAGTCGCGATTGCGCCGTACCGGCAGGGGAACCGGACGCCGTGCGCGTTCTGTCCGTACAAGCCGGTGTGCCATTTCGACCCGCTGATCGAAGGCAACGGGTACAAGCGCATCGCCCGGATTCCGAAGGAACGGATATGGGACTTGCTGCGCGAGGGAACGGATGCCGAGAAAGCGCCGGTCGGTCCGTCCGTGTCGGACGGAGCCGCCGCGGGCGGCGCTTTGGCCGGAGGCGGCGGGAACGGCGTTGTGGAAAGCGGAGGTGAAGGATGATGGCCGGGGGCGGCATGACGGCAACACCGGCCGGACCGTCCTGGACGGAAGACCAGCTGCAGGCGATCGAAGTATCCGGGCGGAACGTGCTGGTCGCGGCGGCGGCCGGATCGGGCAAAACGGCGGTGCTCGTCGAGCGCATCATCCGCAAAATTTCTTCCGACACCGATGTCGACCGGCTGCTGGTCGCGACGTTCACGAACGCGGCGGCAGCGGAGATGAAGGAGCGGATCCGGATCGCGCTCGAGCAGGCGCTGGAGCGGAATCCCGGGTCCGACCATCTGCGCCGCCAGCTCGCCTTAATGGGCAGAGCTTCGATCACGACGCTCCACTCGTTCTGTCTGGACGTCATCCGCCGGTACTATCCGCTGATCGGACTGGATCCCGGCTTCCGGGTCGCGAACGAGACCGAGGCCGAATTGCTGCAGGCCGAGACGCTCCAGGATCTGTTCGAGGACCGGTATGCCGGAGATGAGGACGGGCTGTTCGCGCGGCTGGCCGAGACGTTCGGCGGCGACCGGAGCGACGAGCCGTTGGCGCGCCTTGTGCTTGATCTGTACCATTTCGCGCTCAGCCACCCGTGGCCGGAAGCGTGGCTGCGCGCCTCCGCTGCCGCGTTCCGCGCCGCAAGCCCGGACAATCTGGCGGACAGCGCATGGGGACGCGATATCGGGCGCGCCGTGCTGCTCGAACTGGAAGCGGCGGAGTCGCTGCTCGATCAGGCGCTTGCCGGCGCCCTTCGGCCGGACGGTCCCGGAGCTTACGCCGATACGCTGCGGGACGATCTGAACGCGGTGCGCGCGCTGCTCGATACGGTGCGGGACAAGCCGATGTCCGAATGGTTCGGCGCTTTCCGCGCCGCGCAATTCGGGCAGCTCAAGCGGCAGCGCGGCGATGATGTGAACAAGGAGCTGCAGGAGCGGGTCAAGGCGCTGCGCGACGACGCGAAGAAGATCGTCGGCGGCCTTGCGGACGAGCTGTTCAGCCGAACGCCGGCGGAATACGCCGCCGAGCTGAACGACGCGGCTCCGCTCATGGAGGCGCTGGCCGAACTCGTCATCGAATTCGGACGGCGCTACGAAGCGGCGAAGCGGGCGAAGGGACTGGTCGATTTCGGCGATCTCGAGCACTACTGCCTGCGCATTCTGCGCGATCCCGCCTCGACGCCCGAGCGGACGATCCCGTCCGCCGCCGCGCTCGACTACCGGGAGCAGTTCGAAGAGATTCTGCTCGACGAATACCAGGACACGAACCAGGTTCAGGAAGCGATCATCGATCTGATCGCCCGTCCGGGCGCCGGCAACCGGTTCATGGTCGGCGATGTGAAGCAGAGCATCTATCGGTTCCGGCTGGCCGAGCCGGGGCTGTTCCTGGACAAATACCGGCGGTACGCGGCGGGAGAAGCAGCGGGCGAGGCGCCCGGCCTGCGCATCGATCTTGCGCGCAACTTCCGCAGCCGGAAGGAAGTCGTGGACGGCGTCAACGACGTGTTCCGCCGCATCATGCGCGAGCGCGCGGCGGAAATGGATTACGACGAACGCGCCGAGCTGAAATACGGCGCGTCGTACCCGGACGCCGACCCGGGACTTGACGGAGAAGACAGGTTCACCGTCGAATGCGTGCTGCTCGACCGCGGCGCCGCTTCCGGCGGAGCGGAGGACGGAGGCGCGGAGGGCGAAACGGGCGGTGAGACGGCGGAGGATGCGGAAGCGCGCGCCGCCGCTGAAGAAGCGGCCGAACTGGAGACGGCCCGGCTCGAAGCGCGCTGGATCGCCGCGCGCATCCGCGCGATGATCGCCGGCGAAGACGGGCGCCCGCCGCTCCGCGTCTACGATGCGAAGCGGCGCGCCCATCGCCGGGCGGCGTGGCGCGATTTCGTGATTCTGCTGCGCGCGCCGGGAACGTGGGCGCAGGCGATGGCGGACGAGCTGGCCGCGGCGGGCATTCCGGCGTATGCCGAGCAGAAGGGCGGCTACTTCGAGCAGACGGAAGTGGAGACGGTGCTTTCGCTGCTCCGGGTCATCGACAACCCGTACCAGGACATTCCGCTGGCCGGCGTGCTGCGCTCGCCGATCGGCGGCCTGAATGCCGAGGAACTGGCCGCCGTGCGCATCATCGCGCGCCGGGGGCCGTTCTTCGACGCGGTGCGGAGCGCCGCGGCCGATCCCGAGGCTCCCGAAGCCGTACGCCGCAAGCTGAACGCGTTCCTCGCGCGGCTGGAGCGCTGGCGCGGCGAGGCTCGGCAAGGGTCGCTGACCGAGCTGATCCGGCGGATCTACCGCGAGACCGGGTATTACGATCTGGCCGGCGGATTGCCCGGCGGCGTGCAGCGGCAGGCGAACCTGCAGGCGCTGCTCGACCGCGCGCGGCAGTATGAAGCGACCTCGTTCCGCGGCCTGTTCCGCTTCCTGCGCTTCATCGACCGGCTGCGCGACCAGGGCGGGGATCTCGGGACGGCCAAGACGCTCGGCGAGCAGGACGACGTCGTGCGCATCATGTCCATTCACGCGAGCAAAGGGCTGGAGTTTCCCGTCGTCTTCGTCGCGGGACTCGGCAAAAGGTTCAACTTCACCGATCTGAACGGCTCTTTCCTGATGCACAAGGAGCTCGGATTCGGCCCGCGGATGGTCGACCCGGACCTGCGCGTCAGCTTTCCGTCGCTGCCGCAGCTCGCCATCCGCCGTCGGCTGAAGGCCGAGATGCTGGCGGAAGAAATGCGGGTGCTCTACGTCGCCATGACCCGTCCGAAGGAAAAAATGATCCTTCTCGGCACGGCGAAGGACGCGGCGGCGGAACTTGAGCGGTGGCGGGGAGCGGTTCGTCAGGACGGCAGCATGCCGGATCACGCGCTGACGTCGGCGCGCTGCTATCTCGACTGGCTGATGCCGCCGATCGTCCGGCAGGCCGAGCCGGAAGCGGAGCCGGCGGCCGCGGGCGGGCCGGCCGCGCTCGGATGGCGGTTCGGCGTGACGCCTGCGGAACTCCTGGTCGCGGAGGCCGCTGCCGCCGCCGAGGCGGCCGATGCGACGGAGGATGAGCGCGGAGAATTGCTGCGTCTGATGTCGGCGGGCGAGAGACTGCCGTCGCCGGGCGCGCACGCGGAAGAAGTGGAGCGCCGCCTGTCCTGGCGGTATCCGCATGCGGCCGCGGCCGGCATCGCCGCGAAAACATCCGTCACCGAGATGAAGCGGATGCTGGCGGCGGCCGAAGCGGACGAAGGGGCGGAGCAGGCGTCCGCCCTGCCGCGGCCGGCATCGGGCTGCGGAGAGCCGCCCGCATTCCGGCTGCGGCGGCCGCGCTTTCTGGAAGAGCGGTCGCTGACGCCGGCGGAGCGCGGCACGGCCGCCCACCTGATCATGCAGCACATGCCGGCCGCCGGTCCGCACGGCGAGGAAGACGTGCGCGACATCGTCCGGTCGATGGTGGAGCGGCAGCTGCTGACGCCGGCGCAGGCCGAAGCGGTGGATTGCGCGGTGATCGCCGCGTTTTTCGCAGGGGAGCTCGGACGGCGGCTTGCCGCCGCACGGCGCGTGATGCGGGAAGTGCCGTTCAGCCGCACCGTGCCGGCCGGCCGCATCCGGCCGGATCTCGCGGGCAATCCGGCGGCGGAAGAGCCCGTGCTCATCCAGGGCGTCATCGACTGTCTGTTCGAAGACGAAGAGGGTCGTCTCGTCCTGGTCGATTACAAAACGGACCGGATCTGGGACGGCCATGTCGAAGCCGCCGCGGAGCGCCACCGGTTCCAGCTTGAACTGTACGCCGAATCGATCGGCATCATCCTCGGCCGGAACGTCGACGAGGCGCATGTCTTTTTCTTCGACGCCGCGCAAGCGGTGCGGATTGTCTAGGATGCGGAATGTCCACGAAGGGAGGAAGCGGCATGCGCGTGCTGCACACGGGCGACTGGCATTTCGGACGATCGCTGGAAGGCAGGAGCCGCCTGCCGGAACAGGAGGCGTTCGTCGACGAACTGGTCGCGATCGCGGAGGAGGAAGCGGTCGATCTCGTGCTCGTCGCCGGCGATGTCTACGACTCGGTCAATCCTCCGGCCGCCGCGGAACAGCTTTATTTCGAGGCGCTGACGCGGCTCTCGGACGGCGGGCGCCGGGCCGTGGCGGTCATTGCGGGCAATCACGACCATCCCGAACGGATCGCGGCCAGCGCCCCGCTCGCCGTGCGGAGCGGCATCCATCTCGCCGGGCTGCCGGCCGCCGAACCGCTGGTGATCGGCGTCCCGCGCACCGGCGAGACCGCTGTCATCGCGGCGCTGCCCTATCCGTCCGAGTCGCGGCTGAACGAGCTGCTTGCGGCGGAAGCGGACGAACAGGCGCTGCGCGGCGCCTATTCGGAGCGGGTCGGCCGGCTGATGGCGGAGCTGGCTTCCGCGTTCCGGCCGGATGCGGTCAATCTGGCGATGAGCCATCTGTACGTGCTCGGGGGCGTCGAGTCCGATTCGGAGCGGCCGATCCAGGTCGGCGGCGCCTATACGGTCGATCCTTCCGCGCTGCCCGCGGAGGCGCAGTACACGGCGCTCGGCCATCTGCATCGGCCGCAGCGGGCAGCCGGCCGGGAGACGGTGCGCTACTGCGGTTCGCCGCTCGCCTACAGCTTCTCGGAAGCGGGGCAGGCGAAATCGGTCGTGCTGTTCGAGGCGGTTCCCGGCCGTCCGGTCGAGCCGCAGGAAGTGCTGCTGTCTTCGGGCCGCCCGCTCGTCCGCTGGACGGCGGCGGGCGGGCTCGCGGAAGTCTGGCGGTGGCTCGACGAAGGCCGGGATCCGCGCGCCTGGATCGATCTCGAGATCCAAACGGCGGATCTGATCGCGCCCGAGGAGATCGCCCGGCTGCGCAAGGCGCATGACGGCATCGTACATATCCGGCCGGTTTTTCCGGAAGAGGCAGGCCGGGGAGGGACGGAGGCGGCGCGGCGCGACCAGCTCCCGGTGGATGAACTGTTCCGCCGGTTCTACGCGCAGAAGACCGGCGGCGCCGAGCCGGACGAAGCCTTGATCCGGCTGTTCCTCGAACTGCTGGCCGAACAGGACGTCGGTGATGCGGCTGCCGGCCGTGCGGAATCGGCCGTGCAGACCGCGGCAGCCGATGACGGAGGGGATGTCGGATGACCGTGACGCATGAACGGCGGATGTCTCATGCGAGGCCAACGGACACGGTCGTTTCCGGCATTTGTCCGGCGAATGCGGCGCATGGGGGTGACGGGGCTTGAAGCCGATCCGTCTGACATTGGCCGGCCTGCAAAGCTATCGCGAGAAGCAGGAAGTCGATTTCGAACGGCTTTGCGAGGGCGGCGTGTTCGGTATTTTCGGACCGACGGGCAGCGGCAAGTCGTCCATTCTGGACGCGATGACGCTGGCGCTCTACGGCAAGGTGGAGCGGGCCGCGAAGGGGACGCAGGGCATTTTGAACCAGGCGGAAAATACGCTCTCGGTCGCGTTCACGTTCGAGCTGACGGGCGCGGAAGGGACGACGCGGTACAGAGTCGAGCGCGGCTTCAAGCGGACCGGAGGCGCATCCGTCACCTGCCATCTGTGCCGGTTCATCGAGGTCCGTCCGGAGGGCGACGCGGTGCTGGCGGACAGGCTCGCCGACGTGAACCGGTGCGTCGAGGAGCGGATCGGCCTGACGATGGACGATTTCACCCGCGCGGTCGTGCTGCCCCAGGGCAAGTTTGCGGAGTTTCTGTCGCTGGGGGGCAAAGACCGGCGCCAGATGCTGCAGCGGCTGTTCGCGCTCGAGCGGTACGGCGACGAGCTGCTGTTGAAGCTGAACCGGCGCGCCCAGGAAACGGGCGCGGAGCTGGCCCGGACGGCCGCCGAGCAGCAGGGGCTCGGCGACGCGTCCGAAGCGGCGCGGGAAGCCGCCGCGGAAGCCCGCAGGCAGGCGGCGGAAGCCGCCGGCATCGCCCGCGCGGAACTTGCCGCCGCCGAGGAAGCGCATGCCGCGCTGCGCCAGGTGCGCGAGCGCGAGGAGGAGCGGCGGGCGCTTGCCGCGCGGCGGGAGGCGCTTCAGGCCGATGCGCCGCGGATCGCGCGGCTGGAAGCCGAGCTGGCCCGGCTGGAGCAGGCGGAGCGGCTCAGGCCCGCGCTGGAGACGGCGGATGAAGCGCAGCGCGCACGGCGGGAAGCCGAAGCCCGCCATGCGGAGACTGAGCGCGAGCATGCCGCCCGCACGGAGGCCGCCGCGGCGGCGGAAGCCGCTTGGGCCGAAGCGGAACGGGAGGCGGCCGAGGCGGAACCGCGCATGGCGGCGCGCCTCGAACAGCTCGCGCAGGCGGAAGCGCTGGAGCGCGAGGCGGCGGCCATCGCCGAGGAAGCGGAGGAAGGCCGGCGGCGGCTTGCGGAAGCCGAGGAGCGGATGCGGGCCTGCGAGGCGCAGGCGGAGAAGGCCGCCATGCTGCTCCGGCGGGCGGCCGCCCGGCAGCAGGAACTGCGGGAGCAGCTCAAGGCGGTCGAACTGACGCCCGAGGAGCGCAGCTCTTGGATGGCGGCCGCCGCCCAGGCGGAGCAGCTTCGCGCCGCCGCCGCCCGCCGTGCCGAGGCGGAGCGGGAGCTTGCCCAGGCGGAGCAGGCATTATCCCGGGCACGGGAGGCGGCCCGGGAGGCGGAGGGCCGGCGCGCGGCGATGGTGCGGCAGGCGGAGGCGCTGCTCGACCGGGCAGCCGACGCGTTCCGCCGGCTGCGCGTACTGGAAGCGGAGATCCGGCGGGAAGCGGAACGGCTGCCCGCGCTGACCGCCGCGCTGCGCGAGCGGGTGCGCGAAGCGGAACGCCGGCAGCTTGCGGCCCGGCTGGCCGAGACCCTCAAGGACGGGCAGCCCTGCCCGGTGTGCGGCGCGCTCGACCATCCGCGCCCGCATGTGCCGGAGCCGGGCCTTGCCGATGAGGATGCCCGCGCGGCGGAAGCGTTCGTCCGCCGGGGCGAGCGGCTCGCCGATGAGCTGGGCGGTCTGCGGCTCAAGGTGAACGCGCTGCTGCAGCAGGCCGGCCAGACGGTGAGGACGACGGCCGAAGCCGCCGGGCGGACGTTCGCCCTGCCGGAAGATAGCGGCGGCGAAGTCCCCGGTGAAGACGCCGCTCTGCGGGAAGCGGCCGCGGCGGCCGGACAGGATGCCGATCCGGACGCAGCGGCGGCGTCCGCGCTCGATGCCGCGGCCGCCCGCGCGGAGGAAGCCCGCCGTCTCGCCGGCCTGTGCGAAGCGGATTGGCGCGCCATCGCCCGCGAAGCGGATGAGCTGGCGCGCAGGCTCGCGGAGGCCGACCGCGCCCATTCGCGCGCGGCCGCCGAGGCGGAAGCGTCGGCCGCGGCCTGCGAAGCCGCCCGATCGCGGCACCGCGAAGCGGCGGATGCGCACCAGGCGCAGCTTGATGCCTGGCGCGGCCGGTTTCCGTCGCTCGAGCCGGAGGATGCGGACGAGGCCGTCCGGGAATGGGAGCGGCGCGACCGCGACGCGCAGGAAATCCGGCAAAAGCTGGAGCGGAGCGTGCCGTTCGTCGAGGAGCAGCAGAAGCTCGCGCAGGAAGCGGAGCGCGGCATGCACGAAGCCCGGCTGGCGCGCGAGGTGTGGCGCGAACGGCTTGAGGCCCGGACCCGGACGTTGGAAGATTTGCGCGCCCGCCTGGCCGCCTGGACGGGCGGACGCCCCGCCGCGGAGCTGACGCTGGAGGTCCGGCGGGAAGCGGAAGCGCTGCGCGCGCGCCTTGCCGGCTGCCGGGAACGGCGGGAGACGGAGACCAGGCTGCTCCAGCAGGCGGCCGAGCGCCGCGCCTCGGCGGCTGAGGCGGCGCAATCCGCGGCCGCAAGGGCGCAGGAAGCCGAGCGCCGGCTGCAGGAGCAGCTCGAGGCATCCGACTTCCGCGATGCCAATGAAGCGAGAACGGCGCTTGAAGCGCTGCCCCGCAAGGCGGCCGCCGCCGCGGAGATCGAGGCGCACCGCGAGGCGATGCGCCAGATCGAAGCGGGGATCGCCCATATCGACGAGGTGCTGCAAGGCCGCTCGGTGAGTGACGAGGACTGGCGCGCGGGCGAGGAACGGCTTGCGGCGGCGAAGGCGCGGGCCGAGGAAGCGCTCGCGGCCGCGGCCAAAGCCGAGCGCGACCTGGAGGAACTCGAACGGAAGGCCGCCCGATGGGCGGAGCTGGAAAGCAGGCGGCGGGAACTGGAGGAGCTGGCGGGAAGGTACGCGAAGCTGCAATCCGTGTTTCGCGGCAACGCGTTCGTCGAATTCGTCGCGGAAGCGCAGCTTGAACAGGTATGCCGCGCCGCTTCGGAGCGCCTCGGCTTCCTGACGAAGCGGCGGTACGCCCTCGAGCTGGATTCCGCAGGCGGATTCGTCATCCGGGACGATGCGAACGGCGGCGTGCGCCGTCCGGTCAGCACGCTGTCCGGAGGCGAGACGTTCCTCGCATCGCTCGCGCTGGCGCTGGCGCTGTCCGGCCAGATTCAGCTGCGCGGCCGGCATCCGCTGCAGTTTTTCTTCCTGGACGAAGGGTTCGGCACGCTCGACCCCGAGCTGCTGGACACGGTCGTCACCGCGCTCGAGCGGCTGCATACGGACAACCTGGCGGTCGGCGTCATCAGCCACGTGCCGGAGCTGAGGGCGCGGCTGCCGAGGCGGCTGATCGTCGAACCTGCGGAACCCGCGGGCAGCGGCAGCCGCGTCCGGCTGGAAACGCTCTAGCCGCCGTGGTACACTGCTGAAGGGTGATCATCATGGACGACAAGACAATGCAAGGAGACGCGCTCGACCGCGAGACGGCCGGCAGACGCGGCTGGTATGCGCCGGTTGTGTCCGTGCTGCTCGTGCTCAGCCTGATCGGCAACGTCTATCTTTACACGCTGGTGCTGCAGGACGGCCGCGACAGGCGGGAAGCGGAAGGCCATCAGCTCGCCGGGGATCTGACCGCGGCATCCGGCTCGCTCGCCTCCGCGAGCCGGACGCTGGACCAACTCGTGCTCGCGCAGGGAGCGGATCGCGTTCGCATCAAGGTGGAGCTGGAAGGCGATCTGTCGGCGGGGCTCCCGGCGGTCGCGCGGCTCATCGGGGCGGCGGCAGGCAAACCCGCGGGCTCGCAAGTGAAGGCGATCGAAGAAGCCGCGCTGTCCGGGCTGCAAGCCGCATACGCGAAGCTTCGCGAACTCGGCGCGCACACGGAGCCGCTGTCGGAAGCGGAACTCCGGGAGCTGAACGGACTCAAGGCGCTGCTCGGCAGCTTGGCCTCGTCCGCCGACAGCGTGCACGTGCCGGCCGATCTGACGGACATGGCGGCCATGCAGCTGGCGGCTGGCGAACGCTGGATCGACGCCGTCGCCGAAGCCGCGCAGGCGCTGAAGGACTGGGCGGATGGACAGTAAAACCGGCCGGGCTGACTGAAGCAGACCGTAAACAGACGGAAAGCGGGACCCTCCCCGAATGGGAACGGTCCCGCTTTCTGTCATGTAGTGCACATATGCACCAGATTGGCCGTCATGATGCCGGAAAGGCGCCATGTGGTGCATTTCTGCACCAGATTGACCACCACACCCCCGGATATGCCATGATGTAGTGCACATATGCACCAGAATGGCCGTCATGATGCCGGAAAGGCGCCATGTGGTGCATTTCTGCACCAGATTGACCACCTCACCCCCGGATATGCCATGATGTAGTGCACATATGCACCAGAATGGCCATGATGCCGGAAAGGCGCCATGTGGTGCATTTCTGCACCAGATTGACCACCACACCCCCGGATATGCCATGATGTAGTGCACATATGCACCAGATTGGCCGTCATGATGCCGGAAAGGCGCCATGTGGTGCATTTCTGCACCAGATTGGCGTCCGATCGCTGGACGCGTGTGCCGCGAGGTACCGGCGTTACCGCGCTGCCGCGGCCAGCGGCTTCAGTTCGGCCGCGAGCAGCTCGGCCGCCTTGCGCGCGCTGGAGAAGGCGCGTTCGGCGAGTTCGCCCTTGCCTTCGCAGCCGTCGCCGCAGAAATAGAACGGCACGCTCTCGAGACGCACCGGCAGCAGCCGGTTGTCCGCCGTATGCTTGACGCTCTGCACCATCGCCTTCTTGGAGACGCGCTTGACGACGACGGCTTCGCGCCAGCCCGGATAATGCCGGTCGAACAGCGCCTCCATGCCGGCCAGACGCTCATCCAGATAGGCTTTGCGTTGCTCCTCGTTCTCGAACGCGTCGTCCGCCAGATAGGCGACGCCTTGCAGCAGCTGGCCCCCTTCCGGCACCAGTGTGTCATCCGTGGCGGAGACGTCGGTGATGAACATTTTGCTGTCGAGGTCGCTGATGTAGCTGAACGGCCGCGCCACGATCCGGCTGAGCCCGATGTCGTACACCATGACCTCGGTCGAACGGTTGTTTTCATACGGCGCGAGGAACGGTTCCCACGGCGTGCCCTTGAGCAGCTTGGCCACCTGCTGGACCGGCATGGCGAAAACAACGCGGTCGAACGCTTCTTCCCGCTTTTTCGTCGCGATCACATAGCGCCCGTTCTCGTAGCGGATGCTCTCGGCCCCTTCCTGAAGCGCGATGTTCCATCGGCCGGACGATTCGATTTTCAGCTTGAGCTGGTTCGTGATGACGGCCCAGCTGCCGAGGATGTAGTTGACCGGCCGCTGGGACAGGAACAGGTTGTGGTAATAGTCGCTGATGACGTGGCCGGGCACCTTGCGTGCGTCCTCCGGCGCGATGAAGAAATTCGAGCAGACGAGATGCTCCCACAATTCCTTCACCGTATCATCGGCTCCGGATTCCGCCAGATAGTCGCCGAGCGTCGGATAATTTTTCAGCGTGTGGATGTTGGCGATGACCGCCGCCGCTTCGGCGGCGAACCGCATTTTCCCTTTCGCGTCCAGCAGATCCGTCTTCATCAGGTTGACGAAATCGAGCGGCGCGGTCGTGATCTCGCCGTTCTTCGCGTACATGACGCGCCGTTTGTCGACCTGGCGGCTGCCGAACGAAAGGCCGAGTTCCTGCTCGATCTTCGACAGCGTATGCCGGTCAATGCCGTAAATGGCATGAGCACCGTAATTGAGGGTGAATCCCGCTTTTTCGTACGTGAATGCGCGGCCGCCGAGCTGCGGACTGCGCTCGAACAGTATGCCTTCCATGCCGGGCTGTTCCGACAGATAGGCGGCTGCGGTCAGTCCCGCCAGGCCGCCGCCGATGACGGCTATCTTCATTCGATGTTCCTCCTTCGCGCCGGCTCCCCGGCCGATTGTCCAGTCTTCCGCTTCATGCATGTGCCGGATGCCGGCCCAGGCCGCCGCCATCCTGCGTCGCAGCAGCTCCTCGAGGCTGGCGCCTTCGCCGTTCAGCCACGCCGTGATCGTCCCGTCATAGACGGCCATCAGAAATGCCGCCTTTTCCCGGTCGCCGAGCCAGCGCATCAGTTCCTCCAGCAGCGCGGCCCGCAGCCGGCTCTGCAGCCGCCTCAAGATCGGCTGGTCGGCGCTGACCGCCGCCAGATGAAGCACGACGCGCGGCACCGGCTCCAATACCGACCCGAGGTCTAAAAACAACTGCAGCATATGCGATTCCAGCGAGCCGATCCGCAGCGGACTCCGCTCCTTCGCCCATCGTTCCAGGACGGCGAGCTGGCGCTGCGGCAGTTCGCCGAGCAGTTCATCCTTGCTTTTGAAATAATGATAAAACGTGCCCTTGGACGTGCCGGTCGCCGCGATGATGTCGTCGACGGACACATTGTCGTAACCGCGCTCGCGGAACAGGCGGAACGCCGTCTCCGCGACCAGGTATTTCTTCTTTCGCGTGGAGGCGCGCACGGACCGTCAGCCGCCTTTCCCAACGTGATTTTGTGACGGTTTTGTGTCTATTATACGACGGATGGGTGGCGGAATCCATCTCAATTTAGACTGATAGTCTAATTAATTTGAGATGAATTCGTTTCGGCTGCCCGCCGGCGGGCTGCCGATTGGACGAGGGGGAGGCTTATACGCTACAATGGAAGAAAAAAATGCCGCCGGCGGCGCAACGTTCCGGCATTCGGCACGGACGCGCGCCTTGAGGCATTTGAAAACGGGAGGAAGCCTTGATGTCGGATTGCATTTTCTGCAAAATCGTTGAGGGTTCGCTGCCGTCCACGAAGGTGTACGAAGACGACGACGTGCTGGCGTTCCGCGACATCCAGCCGGCCGCTCCGGTACATGTGCTGATCATTCCGAAGAAGCACATCGCGACCATGAACGACGTAACGGACGAAGACGGAGCGCTCATCGCCAAGATTTTCGCCGCGGCGCGGAAAATCGCGGCCGATCTCGGCGTTGCCGAGTCCGGTTACCGGCTCGTGAACAACGTGAACCGGGACGGCGGACAGGTCGTCTATCACCTGCACGTCCACCTGCTCGCGGGACGGAAACTGGGTGCGCTTCTTGCGCCCGACGCAAGTTGACACTGCCTTTTCCGATCCCCTATAATGAAATTTGATAACCGTGTTTGCTGTACGGCTGCGGTCCGTTCCGGAGGGAGGGAAGACGGGTGTCCGAGACAAGAGTTCGCAAGAACGAAACCATTGACGCTGCGCTGCGCCGCTTCAAGCGTTCCATTGCGAAGGACGGCGTTCTGGCCGAAATCCGGAAACGCAAGCACTACGAGAAGCCGAGCGTAAGACGCAAGAAGAAGTCCGAGGCTGCGCGCAAGAGAAAGTACTAGGAGGATCTTCCCACGATGACCCTCGCTGAACGGTTGAACGAAGACTTGAAACTGGCAATGAAAAGCCAGGACAAATTCAAACTTTCCGTCCTGCGAATGGTTCGCGCGGCGATCAAGAACCAGGAGATCGAACGCAAGCGGTCGCTTGACGACAGTGAAGTGATCGATGTCCTGAGCCGCGAGATCAAGCAGCGCAGGGATTCCCTCCAGGATTTCGAGACAGCCGGCCGCACCGATCTGGCGGAGCAGGCATCCGCCGAAATTGAGATCATCAGCGCATACCTTCCCAAGCCGCTGACGGACGAAGAAGTGACAGCCCTCGTACAGCAGACGATTCAGGAGACCGGCGCTTCTTCCAAAGCCGACATGGGCAAAGTGATGGCAGCCCTGATGCCGAAGGTGAAAGGCCGCGCTGACGGCAAGCTGGTCAATCAGATCGTGTCGAAGCATCTCAGTTGACAAAAGCAAGCAAAGCGCTCCGTTACGGAGCGCTTTTCTGCTGTACACCCGGCATGGGCGTCATCTCTACGGTGAAAGTCCGGAATGGGGGCTGGCGAGCGCCTACCATTAGCCNAGGGCAAGGGTGTCGGTCGCGAGGCCGAATCTGAAGGAAGCCGAAGGCAAACGCACGGGTCAAGGTACACGAACTGGATTTGAGGCAGGGCCAGCCGGATGAGTTGCCTAAACACAACGAAATCCAAAGCCGCCAAGGGCTGGTTCTGTAAACTCCAGTGATCGCGGGCGGAAAGATGACGCTCTTATCTGGGGAGGCCTGCGGAATACGCGAAGACACTTCGTAACCGCAACCGGGAGGTTGCGCTGAATCCGCAGGAGTCAGCAGAGGCCATAGTACGCGAGTACGGGACGCCGGAAAGCGAAAGGGCCGAACCGAAAGGAGAGAGGAAGCCGATGCGTTCGCGTGAAGAGCAAAGACAGCCGAAAATCCCGCCAGGGAGCTGCCAACAGAGAGCAGCGGTGAAGCCGCGAGGGTATGTTGGAGCGCCGAGTTCTTCACCGGCACAAGTCGCCCCATCCTCTCGCGAAGGCCAAAGCGACTTGCTGGAGCGCATGCTGGAGAGGGACAACCTGCGGCTCGCCTACAAGCGAGTCGTCCAGAACGGAGGAGCGCCGGGGGTGGACGGAGTAACGGTAGCCGAGCTACAAGTGCACCTGAACACCCACTGGGAACGCGTGAAAAGCGAACTCCTTGCGGGGACCTACAAGCCAGCGCCCGTCAGGCGGGTGGAAATCCCCAAACCCGGAGGCGGAGTGAGGCTATTGGGCATCCCGACCGTGATGGACCGGCTGCTCCAGCAAGCCCTCTTGCAAGTGATGAACCCGATCTTTGACGCTCATTTCTCGTGGTACAGCTACGGATTTCGACCGGGGAAGAGAGCGCATGACGCGGTACTACAGGCACAGCGCTACATCCGAGACGGCTACAGATGGGTGGTGGACATTGATCTGGAAAAGTTCTTTGACCGGGTGAACCACGACATGCTCATGGCAAGGGTGGCGAGGAAAGTGAAGGACAAGCGCGTCCTGAAACTGATCCGAGCATACCTGAATGCCGGAGTGATGATCAACGGAGTGTGCCAGAGAACGGAAGAAGG
>JGI25329J36429_1000963_pt1 | contig 15751 bp, 17 predicted proteins | sample HigsolmetaAR204D_FD_36429 | JGI IMG/M metagenome (IMG submission 36429)
GCTGAATATCGCCATGAACATGTCCACGACGCCCAATCCGATCGGCAACTGCCTGTGGTTTGTGACCAACTCGTACTATGCGACAAGGGTGTCCTACAATAACGGCGTGGAATACTACACGTTCCCTGGTTCCACTGCTAGGAAGGTCGTGGAGAAAAAAGTGATTGGCAACCACACCTTCTTCCGGGTGGAGGGCTATTAAAAAACCAAAACCGGGCAGCAAAACGCTGNCCGGTTCAGTCTGTAAACAAAGTCTGTGGTGTCATGGGTGATGGTGCCCGATCGGATTTTTCTCCAACTTCGTTTGACCAAGCTAGTCCTGCACGAATTCGATAGTCTTTACCTGGAATTGATCCTTTGCAAACTGATAGGTGATGTGAAACTGTCCCACGACATGCGCCGGCGACAACTGCGCGGGGACACGGGCGAGCAGCGCGTCTCCCTTCGTTTCATAGGTCACGATGCCGCCGATCCCAAGAGACGAAAACCAGGTGGATGGTTCCGCAGGGATTTTGTTTGCGGGGATCACTGTTGTCTTTCCGCCGACTGTAATCTCGACTTGTTCCTTGGTGACCTTGCTTGTCATGTGTTGCTTCAACGTCTCGACCGGATCAGGAACCTTTCGTTCCTCCCATGTGTCCGGTTGAAGGACGTGGACGTCCTGGGTCAGTGCTCCGGTTCCATATCCGGTCGTCAGAATGAAGATCAGCTCGTTTTTTCCGTCACCCGTCAAGTCTTTGGATTCGATCGTTGGCGCGTAGCTGGGGTTTGTTACGCTTTTCCAGTCAAACAGCTTGAATTGGCCCTGGTGTTCTGCCAGCAGCGGAGTATACAGGCCATCTTTTTCTTTCAGGGCATAGAGCGTGGTCTGGTCTTGCTGCAAACGGGCGATCGGTGTTGGCCCTTCCGGTGTCCTGACGATCACCGACCTCTGTTTGCTGTCCCAGTTCACTTCAGCGCCCATCGCCTCCGACATCGCACGAACGGGAACCATGACACGACCGTTGATAATCTGCGGCGCCACATCCGTTTCGACTTTTTTGCCGTTGACGATCAATGCGATGGTATCCGAGCTTTTCGCAAGTGCCCAACCGCCGACAGATGCCAGTGAGGCGCACAATGCAGCCGCTACCCATTTTTTCATCGGAATCAATCATCCTCTCGCTTGGTTTGCACAAACAAACAATCCCTATTATAGCTATCAATCCCTTCTATTTCCAGATCGCGAGCGGCGTCGTAACGCAGTGGGTGTCAAGTCTCATGCTGCTGAAAAAGAACCTGTCCGCGTGAAGCAGGGGCGAACAAGAGTCCCTGTACGCGACTTCAGGAGGCGGCATGTGACTGCACGGCCAAAATTCCGCGTTTCTCCGATCACGTTTGTCCGTTTCGGAAGATAGAAAGATAGCATTATATAGCAGTGTGAAAGGATCCTTTCACGATCAAAAAAGGGGGTGACACCATGCCGATCATCAAGCCGTTTATGACCTCGCTGCGGTTTACGTCCACGATTGGAGCCGGAACGGGTACGGGGGCCACGTTTGCGATTGCCGCAACCGCCTTCAACGACGACACGGGCGCAGCCGCCACGGCGTTTCCGAGTTCGTTTGCTTTCTACAACCTCTACATCAACGGCGTGCTTCAGCCGGGGAATACCTCGACCGTCACCACGACATCCATCACCATTCCGGATGGCGATGCCGAAAACCCCGCTACGCCGGTTATTGTTGAGTTTGTGGTAAACTAGGCACGGGTTGGGGGAAACAGGGCTTGCCCGAAGGCTGGATTGCTGGGGTCAGGCCCTTTTCTCCTGTTTCAGAAAGGATCAACTCTCAAAGTTCCAGCCTGCCGACAAGCGGGAAAGAGAACAGCAGGGTCATGTTGGAAAAGGAGGTTCACCCATGCATAATCGGGTCAGACATTATGTGGTCACAAGGGACATCAACCCCAAAAATCAGGCGGGGTGCAGTCCGCTGGCGTTGATGGGGCCGTTGGGCTGCCCGCTAATCTTTCCGCGCCAGCCGTCTGCTCCGCAGAGTCCGACGCTGCTGAGAGGCGAAACGTTTCAATATACGGCGATTGCTGACGGTGTAAAAAACGTGTATACCAGCGGAGATGCGGTGCTCCAATTCAGTACATCCGGCATTCTTGATCCCGGCACGTTCACGTTCGCCAGTCTATTTATCAATGGCATCCTCCAGCCGCCCAACTCCTATGTGATTCAGCCGGGAATCCTGATCCTGAGCGACGTTCCGGTACAAGGCGCTCCGATTATCATTCAATTTGTGAGAATCATCTCTCAATAATTTCTCCTTTGCCGGGATTGAATCGTAAGCGGAGAGGGCAGGGGAACTTCGTCCTTTCTTTCGCTTTTGGAAATACTTGACAACTGCGTATCACAGCACTACAATCTGTAGTGGGAGGTTGTACCATCATGAAAATTCTCACCTTCAAATGTCATGAGAGGGGGCTGAACCGGTTCTTCGGACCGCTGGAAGCAAAGGTGATGGATGTGCTGTGGAGCGGTTCGGAAATGAGCATAAAGGACGTCCAGAAAAAGCTGGAGCGGGAGAAACACCTGAATTTCAACACCGTCATGACCGTCATCAACCGTTTGGTGGAGAAGGGGGTCCTGGTGAAGCGAACGGAGGGAAGAACTTCCCTGTACCGTCCGGTGCTGTCGCGGGAGGAATTCATGGAGACGCAATCCAGGGAATTGACGCATGAGCTGATGGATGAGTTTGGTCCGCTGGTGGTCAACCACATGCTCGACGCCTTGGATGAAGTGGATCAGGAACTTCTGGACAAGCTGGAAGAAAAACTGAAGCAGTGGAAAAAGGAAACGTAAGCGATGTGGGAAAAGCGATCAAAGGTGATGTTTGGCTCGTCGGTTCTGATTGCAGGTGTCCTGCTCGTTCAAATGGGGTTGTACGCGATGAAGGTGCTGGCCGGGTGGGACCTGCATTTCAACCTGGTGGACGTATGCTCCGCGTTGATTCGGACGTACTTTATTCCTGAACTCGCCTACGTCCTCGACGCTTTGGTCTTTTATACGCTGTTCTTCCTGGTCGCTGCGCTCGTCAGGCAGATCGTCCTCTCCGCGAGAACCTATAAGCGATTGCGGCATCTTCGGCATGAAGGGCACTGCACCGCGCTCAATCAAGCGTTTTGCGGCAGCAGGGGGGAAGAGGCGATTCTGGTGGTGGAACACCCGGCACCGGTTGCCTTTACGATGGGCATGTGGAAGCCCCGCATAATCCTCTCCACCGGGTTGGTGAAGCTGCTTGACCACAACGAGCTGAAAGCGGTCATCTATCACGAAATGTTTCATCAAAAGCATCGGGACCCGGTCAAAACGTTCGTCTTGTCCCTGGTCGCTGCGGTGATGTGGTACCTGCCGATCCTCAAATGGTTCAGACATCACTACAACATCGCCAGGGAAGTGCTGGCGGACCATTACGCGGTGAACCGGCTGGGATCGGGGCAGGACCTGGGAGGCGCCCTGGTCAAAATGCTGAAATACGGACGAACGGCTCCGGTGCAGGCTGCCGTCTCCTTTTCCGACACGTCGATTAACTACCGGATCCTGCGGCTGCTCGACCCGGACATGGACATTCCGTTGAGGCTGCCGTTTGCGCCGACGATGATTTCGGTGCAGGTGCTGCTTTTGCTGTGTTCCCTGTTTCTGATCGAATTCTCCTGAATTTTTTTGACCGCTTACACTACAGGTTGTAGTTAGAAAATCATGGGAGGAAATGGCGATGATTCAACAAAACGGATTCGGCTCTTTCATTGTTCGCGTGGTGCTGGGGGTGATCTTTTTTGCGCATGGCCTGCAGAAGTTTCAAGGCGGCCTCGACAAGACGGCAGGGTTCTTTGAAAGCGTCGGCATCCCCGGCTTTCTGGCCTATGTCGTGGCGTTTCTCGAAGGGATCGGCGGCATCTGCCTGGTGCTTGGCCTGGGCACGCGGATCATCGCCGGGGCTTTCGTCGTCATCATGCTGGGCGCGATTGTTACCGTAAAGCTGAAAGGCGGATTTCTCGGCGGGTACGAATTGGACGTGGCCCTGATGGCGATGGGGCTGCACCTGCTGATCAGCGGCAGCCCGGCGCTTGCGCTGGACAACCTGTTCCTTGGGCGGTCCAAGGAAGCGGAGCAGCGGGCGTAGCGATTGCACCGGTGAGACCATGAATGGAGGGGCATCCCCCTCTTCAGACTGTAGGCAAACCGATTGTATCGAAGGAGAAGCATGTTTCCAGGCAGAGCGACTTGTGAGCCCAACCGAGCGGAGCAGCGATTTGCGGGAAAAAGGAGCGCCACCTCTGAATGGGCTGCAAAGCGATGCGGCTTTGGCGATCCCCCGCAAATCGGTGCGGAGCGGGCAGTCTCTGCTTCCCGGCTGGGCGTTGACTGGGCCCCGCCGAACGCGAGCGTTAGCTTGTGTTCGGTGGGTAAAGCACGGAGCGGATGCCGGAAATGTGCTTCTCCCCCCAGCAGTCACTTTGTCTACACACTGAGGAGGGGGGATGCCCCTCCTTTTTCTTGCGCGGCTTTACCCGTACATGCGCATATACTCCGCCACCTGCTCCCCGGCCGCAAACACCGGTCCGCTGTGACAAACCTCCAGCCGCCTGGGCATCAGCTCCCGCACGATGGCGCTGCTTTTCACCGCTTCCGCCATGTCCGCCGTGAACATCGGCATTGGTCGGCGGAGCTGTCCGTTTTTGGAGGTAAACAGGTCGCCGGCGAGCAGCACGCGGTCCTGCTCATGATAGTAGACGACGTGACCGGGGGAGTGGCCGGGGGTCAGATACGGCTTCAGGCCGGCGATGGGTTGGAGCTGTCCGTCCGCGCTTTCGGCGAGCGGTGCCGCCAGTCCTGCGGCAACGTTGCGCTCCGGTTTCTTGCGGCGGGGATACGGCAGCGCTCCTTCCATGTAGGGAATCTCGATGCGGTGTGCGTATACGGGAACGGCGTATTTGTCCAGAATCCCCCTGATCGCCCCGACGTGGTCGGAATGGCCGTGCGTGAGCAGGATGCGCCGCAGCGGACCGGCGTTCAACCTGTCGATAAACCGCAAAATGCCGGCGGTCATGAACGGCAGGCCGGCGTCGACAAGCGTGANGCCGTCGTCAGCGGTNACGACCCAGACGCGCACGGGGATCAGCAGCCACGCCTTGAGGCTCCAAATGTGCTCGGAGATTTGTTCCGCCTTCATCTACGCACCACTTCCTTTTGTCGCGGTATGGTGAAATCCGGCCAGCAGGACGTCCCAGGCGAGGTCAAACGTGGGTTCCAGCCGCTTCAGCAGGTGGTCGAGCGGCTCGGCGGAGTGGGTGTACGTTCCGATGATTCCATNCAGGGTAAAGAAATAGATGCGGGTGTAGGCCAGCACCCGATCGTCCGGCGTATCCGGCGGCAGACACGCCCGGACCGCCTGCCTGAGCAGGCCGAACAACCGGTTCCGAATCTGCTGGACCTCCAGCGCCGGCGTCTCTTCGTCNACGCGGGACGCTTTTGCCATGAAAAAAATCGTGTACATGTTCCGGTTCGCCAGACAAAAGCGGACGAATGTCCGGGTGACTGCCTGCAGGCTGTCTGCGGGAGCGAGCGTTTGGTCGNGCAGGAAGGCCTCCATCTGCTGGTGCAGGGATTGCAGCGGTTCCATGGAGAGATGGTGAAGGAGCGCCTCTTTGTCCTTGAAGTACAGGTAGATGGTCGTGTGGGAGCATCCAGCCTGTTTGGCGATCTCCCGCATGGTCACGGCGTCAAAACCGCGTTCGGCAAACAGCGTTCCGGCTGCTGCCAATATCGCCCGTCGCGTCTCCTCGGAACGGATTTCCTGTCTGTTCGGCATGGGAATTCTCGCTCCTTTCATGTGATTGGACATATGATAACCAATGGTTAGTAACCGTTGGTTATAAAATAACCGATGGTAACCTTGGCTGTCAATCTGGTATGTGCCAGATGAGATAGTGACATAGGCGTCTGGTGTTGCGTATGTATGTAAGTGTAAATCCTACTTGACCTATCGGTTTTTGTATCATATAAATGTATTGTTCCGCATCGGAGCGGAATCAGGAAGTCATGCCGGACAATCGGAGGGAATTATCATGCTGACGTTGTTGTCCATTGTAAACATTGTGTTCATGCTGCTTCTGATGGCCGGATTGTATGCCATGCAGAAGAAGCATGTGTCGTTTTCCAAACGCGTCTTTGCCGCTCTGGGGGCAGGGATCGTTTTCGGTCTGATCCTGCAGGCTGTATACGGCATCAAGTCGGACGTACTGCAGACGTCGATCGACTGGTTCAACATTGTGGGGAAAGGCTACGTCAAACTGCTGCAAATGATTGTCATGCCGCTGGTCTTTCTCTCCATTTTGGCTGCCTTTACCAAAATGAAGCTGTCCGCGAACATCGGGAGGATCAGCACGCTGATTCTCGTCATCCTGGTGGGCACGACCGCAGTGGCCGCAGCTATCGGGATTGGCTTCACATTCGCGTTTGACCTGGACGGCGTGCAGCTGCAGCAGGGAGCAGCGGAGACTGCGCGCATCGAGCAGGTGGAGCAGAAGCTGGGCGAGCTGCAAACGATGACGCTGCCGCAAAAAATCCTGGAGCTGCTGCCGGCCAACCCGTTCCAGGATTTCACGGGAGCACGCCCGACGTCGACGATCGCCGTCGTCATCTTTGCCGCCATCATTGGCCTGGCGTTTTTGGGAGTGAAGCGGAAGCATCCTGACCATGCCGAACAATTCGCCGGCATCGTCGACACGTTTTACACGGTCTTGATGAGGGTGGTGACGCTCATCTTGCGTCTGACACCCTACGGCGTGCTGGCGATCATGACACGGGTGACCGCCACCAGTGACTACGAAGCCATCTGGAACCTGGGCAAATTTGTCGTGGCGTCGTATGCGGCCCTGCTCGTCATGTTTGCCGTTCATTTGCTGCTGCTGGCTCTGGCGGGATTAAATCCCCTCACCTTTGTGAGAAAGGCGTTCCCTGTGCTGACTTTCGCCTTTACATCCAGGACCAGCGCGGGTACGCTGCCGCTTAACGTCAAGACGCAGACGGACGAACTGGGAGTGCCGGAGGGCATTGCCAACTTCGCCGGGTCGTTTGGTCTGTCCATCGGCCAAAACGGCTGCGCGGGAATCTATCCGGCGATGCTGGCCGTAATGGCGGCTCCTGTTGCCGGCGTCGATCCGCTTTCGCCGTCGTTCATTCTGACGCTGATTCTCGTCGTTGCGCTCAGTTCGTTCGGCGTAGCGGGCGTTGGCGGCGGTGCGACATTTGCCGCTCTGATGGTGCTGTCGACGATGAATCTGCCGGTGGCGATCGTCGGGCTGCTGATCTCCGTCGAGCCGCTCATCGACATGGGCCGGACGGCTCTCAACGTAAGCGGCAGCATGACGGCCGGCCTGCTTACCAGCAGAGTGACCGGTGAGCTGGATTATGACGTGTACAACGAAACGAAACAGCTGCCGGCTGAGGCGTGAGGCACGCAGGCCGGCCGCACAGAGACAAGGAACCCGCGATTGCACACGATCATGGCATCTGCCCCTGACCCGCTGGTGGTTGGGGGTTTTTGCTGCACAAATTGTCATCATTTTCTTTCCTTGAACCTATTCTGGAAGCAGGAAAGAAAAGTATACTTGTCGAATTTGTCGGATTACTGTCTTGCGGACATCACTGCGACGGATGGAAGGGGGAGAACCATGCCAATCAAATTACCTGACGAACTGCCGGCAACAGAGATATTGGCAAGAGAAAACATTTTTGTCATGAAGGAAAGCAGGGCCTTTACGCAGGACATTCGGCCGCTGCGCATCGTCATCCTGAATCTGATGCCGGTCAAACAGACGACGGAAACCCAGCTGCTCCGCCTTTTGGGGAACACGCCGCTGCAGGTGGAAATCGTTTTGCTCCATCCCGGCAGCCACACCTCCAAAAACACCCCGGCTGAGCACCTGTCCACGTTTTACAAGACTTTTGAAGAGATCAAGGACGAAAAGTTTGACGGCATGATCATCACCGGCGCGCCGGTTGAACAACTGCCGTTTCACGAGGTCACCTACTGGAAGGAACTGCAGCAGATTCTCGACTGGAAGCTGACCAACGTCACCTCCACGCTGCATATCTGTTGGGGGGCGCAGGCGGGGTTGTACCATCATTTTGGCGTGCCCAAGCACCCGCTGCCCGAGAAGCTGTTCGGCGTCTTTGCGCACACGGTAAACAAGCCAAACGTCAAGCTGTGCCGGGGATTTGACAGCGTGTTCTACATCCCCCACTCGCGCCATACGGAAAACCGGCGGGAGGACATCGAAAAGGTGGCCGAGCTGGAGATCCTTTCCGAATCGGAAGAAGCGGGCGTTTACATCGTGGCCACCAAGGACGGCCGGCAGATCTTNGTCACCGGCCACTCGGAATACGATCAGGGGACGCTGCGTGACGAGTACGAGCGCGACCGCAGCAAGGGCCTGGACATCGCCATTCCCAAAAACTATTTCCCCAACGACGATCCCAGCCAGCCGCCGGTGGTAAACTGGCGTGCCCATGCCAATCTGCTGTTTTCCAACTGGCTCAACTACTACGTCTACCAGGAGACGCCATACGACTGGAACGCCATCCGCTAGCGCCGGAAGACGCCAACCATCCGGACTGCGGGTGGTTTCTTTTTTGGGGGCGTGGACAGACAGCGACAGTTCCCCGGGAAATCGAATGCGGACCTGGAGGCGGGAGCGGGAGGATTTCTGCGCGCGCTGACATGTGTGGTAAGCTGGAAGGACAGACAAGCTGCGCGAAGAGGGGGCAGAGCGATGGACATCAGGCAGCTTCAGTATTTTGCCGAAGTGGTGAAACAGCGGAGCTTTACGCGGGCGGCGGAGGTCCTGCACGTCTCCCAGCCGTCCATCAGCAAGGTGATCAAAAGTCTGGAAGCGGAGCTCGGGGTGACGCTTCTGGAGCGAAGCGACCGGAAGATGAAACTGACCGATGCAGGCGAATTGGTGTACGAGCATGCGACCAAAATGCTTCAGCTGATGGAGAGCCTCTATGCCTCTGTGGCCGAAATGAGAAACCTGCAGCGGGGCAGGGTCAAAATCGGCATGATGCCGACGGTCGGATCGCTGCTGCTGCCCCAGGTGATTGCTCGGTTCAAACAGGAATACCCCGGCATCGACCTGGAGATGAGGGAGTACAGCGCCAAGCGGCTGGAGGTGCAGGTGGAGCAGGGGCACATCGACGTCGGGCTGACGGTGCTTCCGGTCAACACGCAATCATTTGTCGCCGTTCCGCTCGCGGCGGAGGACCTGGTTGCCATCGTTCACCGNGAGCATTGGCTTTCCGCCAGGGAGTCGGTCAGTCTGGCGGAATTGAAGGACGAGTCGTTTATCCTGTTCACCGAGGAGTACGCCCTGCACGATGTGGTTCGGCAGGCGTGCAGGCGCTCCGGGTTTGAACCGCAGGTCGCCTACATGAGTTCGCTCTGGGATTTCGTCGGGGAAATGGTCGCGACCCGACTGGGCATCTCACTGGTTCCCCGCTCCGTAGCCAGACGGCTCAACAACAGTCTTTTGAAAATGGTCCGCATCTCTTCGCCGCCGATCGACTGGCATTACGCGCTGATCTACCGCAAGGACGGCTATTTGTCGCGCGCGGCACGGGCGTTTGTCGCCTTTGTTCAACAGCACCTTGCATCATAACCACAAGGCATGGAGTTGATGACAATTATGTATTGTACGAATGAAATCGGGACGGCGTAGAATGAACGTAACAATGTGGCATGTCCGTAGGAGGCGGTCCCGATGAAAAAATGGCTGCAAGCAATCCCGCAGATGCTGCTTCTGCTCCTGTTTTCCTGGTTGGGAAAGGCGGTCGCGGCGGTATTTCACCTGCACGTGCCCGGCTCCCTGATCGGGATGATGCTGCTGTTTGTTGCCCTGCAGGCGGGATGGGTGCGGCTCACGTGGGTGGAAGCGGGAGCGGCGCTGCTCTTTGGCGAGATGATCCTGTTCTTTGTGCCGACGATCGTCGGGATTGTGCAGGTCCCGTGGCTGTTGGGGACAAAGGGATTGTTGGTGCTGCTCGTCGTGTTGAGCGGAACCGCACTGGTGATGGTTTCCACCGGTGTCATAGCGGAACGGCTGCACCGGATGAGGGAGGGGAAGCGGCGTGATTGCGTGGAGCGTGTGTAGTTTGCCGCTGACTGTTCTCTTTTATTGGCTCAGCAAGCGGATAAATCGACGCAGACCGGGCCTGCTGTTTTCTCCCGCCGTGCTGACTCCGGCGGCGGTGATCGGNGTGCTGGCTGTNTCCGGTCTTCCTTACGAGGNGTACATTGAAAACGCTTCCATTTTACACGAAATGCTGGGTGTCGTGACAGTGGCGTTTGCCGTCCCTCTGTACCGGAATTGGCCGATTCTTGCCGCCAACTGGCAGATCATCATATTGAGTCTGGCTGCCGGATCGCTGGTGTCCATCATCGCGGGTGTCTCGACGACGATGCTCGTGGGCCTGGGGGAAACGGCGGCCATCAGCGTGATCCCCCGTTCCGTCACCATGCCGATCGCCGTCNGCTTGTCGCAGGCGATCGGCGGAGTGCCGTCGCTGACAGCCGTGTTTTGCATGCTGACCAGTTATGCGGGCGTNTTTATGGCACCGNTGATCATCAAACGCTGCGCGCTTAACCGGCCCGAGTCGATCGGGCTGATGTACGGCATGGGGGCACATGTGCTGGGCATGGTCAAGGCGTTTGAGCGGGGGGATCTGGCGGGAAGCTCCTCGACGCTGGCCGTAATCGCCGGCGCGCTCATCTCGGTCGTGTGGGTATTTCTCCTGCTGCCGGCCATTCAGATGTGGCTCGCCTAGCGAGAATGCACTCCTCGACTTGTGATCCGCAGCAGAGATGGGGGTGATATTCACCGTCTCGTTGCATAGACATTTACAAGGATCCGGTAAGAGAGGGGTGATCGCATGATTACAATCGCAGGTTCGCCGGTCGATCCGTCCGAGTTACTGGGAGCGTGGTCGTTATCCGGGGGACAGCGGGAAGTGGTGACGGCCATGGCGCGCAGCCGGGACGTATACGCCTATCCCTCTGCCCAGGTCTTGCGGTTTGAACTGAAGTTGCGCGAGCGGTTGGTGAAATCAGCAGTGGCACTTGCCCACAGCGGACTGGCATTCGCCACTTTCGAACGGACGAGGTGCAACGAGGAGTTTTGGATCAAAACCGAGTACGGCGGGTGCCTGCTCCGGGAAAACGTGCCGCCGTCCGTCGCCATCGAGGATATTTTCCGCCGCGGCCGGGCCTACGCGCTGGAATGCGCCACGGCGATGGTGGTCATAATCTACTACGCCGTGCTGCAATCGATACGGCGGTCCGACTTTGACCGGCTGTTTTCCGGGTTGCTTCTGTACGATTGGCGGTATGACCAGGACCTGCGGTTGACAACGGTTCGGACGAGGTCCTTCCTGCCGGGAGACATTGTGTATTTTGAAAATCCCGACTTCGATCCGTCCACACCGGAGTGGCAGGGAGAGAATGCAGTGGTGCTGGGAGGAGGGGAGTACTACGGTCACGGCATCGGCATCGGTCCCGCCGAGATGTTCATTCGCCATCTCAACCGGCAGCGGAGACCGGGCGCCACCCGGTCGGCCTTCCTGTCTGATCTGGTGACGCGGCCCGGGTTTGCGTACCTGTCCCAGTTTGAGGGCAGCTCGTTCGCCCAGGCTTCACATGCAGAGCCGCTGCCGGCATGGGAGCTGGTTATCGCTCGGATCGGCTCGTCCGTTTGGGAGGTGTAGCTGTCTGCACGCTGAGCCTCGCCCCTGACTTGGGCGAGGCTGTNNGCGTGCAATTTGTTCAGAAGCGGGTCACTCGAAACAGGGACAGGTCGATCTCTGATGTTCCCCGGGTGATCAACTGGCTGGCTGCTTCTCCCACGGCGCTGGCGAATTTAAAGCCGTGACCGGAAAAACCGGCGGCGATGACGATATGGGGATATTCGGGATGACGATCTATGATGAAGTGTTCGTCAGGCGTATAGGTGTACAGGCAGACCTTGCCCTGGCGAAGCGGTCCGGCAGCCTGGGGCATATACCGTTCCAGGAACGACCGCGTATCCGCTTCGTCCGAGGGATAAAGGCCAAAGGTCCGGTCCAGCTGGTCCGGGTCGGCCGGCTGCCCGCCGTCGTGCCGCCCTATCTTGACCCCCGCGCCGTCCAGGCTGGGAAAACCGTAAAACATCGAATCGGCCAGCGTGAAAAGGAAGGCCGGAAAGCGGTCGCTGCTGTACAGCTGTTCGTCCGCAGCAAACCAGGAGACGGTTTTGCGGGTGGGAGTGAGCGGCAGGGAGAGGCCGAGCGAGACCAAAAGCCCTGCGCTCCAGGCGCCGGCGCTGATCAGCAGCGCGCTCCCGCTGTAGGTGTCGGTTTGCGTTTGCACGCTGACACTGTCGCTCTTTGCCTGAATGCCGGTCACCCGCTCGCCGGTGCGCAGCTCCGCTCCGGCAGCCAGCGCCCGGTTGCGGTAGGCGCGGATGCACTCTTCGCTGTAGAGAACGCCCGCTGTCGGTTCAAAACAACCGAGAAACTCTGCGGGCAGACGGATGCCCGGCCAGCGCTGTCCGACATTCCCCGCGTCCAGCACTTCCAGCGGCAGCGAGTATTGCGCTGCACTCTCCTGCACCTCTCGTAGGAACGGCGCGTCCGCAGGCCCCGCGCTGAGTACGCCCGTTTGCACGAACAGGCGCTTTCCCGTTTCTTCGGNCAGCTCAGCCCACAGCTCTTTGGCCCTCAGCGCCAGCGGCACGTACTGCCTGCCTTCGCCGTATGCGTACCGGATGATTCGGGTATCCCCGTGATGGCTCCCCCNCTGGTGAGGCGGATCGCCGGAATCCAGGAGCAGTGTTTTCACTCCTTGCCGGGCCAGGTAATACCCCGCTGCCATGCCCATTGAACCGGCTCCGATGACAATCGCGTCGTAGTGTCGCACGATGGGTTCCTCCTTTTCCCGTTACCCTGTTTCGCAATTCTTTGTCTCTTTTGTGTTTGTTCCATTATCCTACACAAGCGCGCGCAGGTCGAGCTTCCCTTTCGCCCCACTGATTATCTGTGAGGAGAGGCGGGAGTAGTGGAAAGAACAGTTTTCGCCACTATTTGGGCTCATGCGGAACTGGGGAAAACGTACCGGTCGGAGACATGGTGTAACGAACGTACGCCGCACATCACATCTTCCCGTGACAGTTTTCCGCCTCCTGAAAAGAGTGCCTGGTCCAAAAAACTACGCCTCCCTGTGCGGGGAGGCGTGTTTCCATGCTGGCGGGACCTAGTGAAACTCCACGTCAATGCGCCGCTTCTCATCCGGATGCGCTTTGGGAATGCGCACTTCCAGGACGCCGTTTTTGTAGGTGGCTTTTACCCCTTCGGAAGAGACACGGGCAGGGAGCGTGACGGAGCGGGAAAAGTGGCCGGAGAACCGCTCCTGCCGGTGCATCCGGTTTTCCTTCACCTCGTTGACCTTGTTGATGCTGCCGGATATGGTCAGGACGTTGTTCTCGATATCGATCTGCACGTCTTCCTTTTTTTCCAGACCGGGGATGTCACACGTCGCGACCACTTCCGTATCCGTTTCGTACACGTCAATGCGGGGAGTGGCCAGGAACCCCTCCGTGCCGGCGAAGAGGCCGGGCATTCCGGTGGTAAAGAAACGGTCCAGCTCGCGGCGCACGTTCTCCAGATGGCGAAATGGTTCATAAGGAATCAGTGACATAACAACCCTCCTTTACGTGCTTACATTGTTATTCTGGCGGTATATGGCAATCGTATGCATCGATTGTGCTGATTTCGTCGTCGTGCCCTTGTGCCGGGAGGGTGGGCGGCTTATAATGGATGTCAGCAAGAAAGATGATAATGAAAATCATTATAGCTGAATATAATGCCAAGGAGAGAACACGAAAGGAAGTCGCCCATGTCCGCCGAATTGAATCTGTCCGTTTTGGAACAAACGTACCGCCTCTCGATCGCAGGCGAAGTGACTGCGCCGCTGGTGTTTGCCGCAGACGGTCTGCTGCAGAAAGAGACCGTCAAGCCGTTTTTGCGCCAGCTGGGTGAACAGATCGGTTCCCCCACGCCCGTGGTGACCGCGTCCATCTTCTTCAAACGCTTCCTGACCGTACTGTGCGGCGGTTTGTACGCCATGTCCGTCTATTCGGCCGGGCTTGATTTATCGCTGGGCAACATTCTTTTGACTGCTGAGAAAAACTGGGCCCTTCCCCGGTTTGTCCTGCGGGATGGGAGTGTCAGCACGCCCGGCGGACAGGGGCGGGACGTCTGGCGGGAACAGGTGCTGCGCCGCTTTTTTGCGGAGACAATTCACCCGCTGATTGCGACCCTGTCTGCGGTTACCGGCATTCACGCCAAGGTTTTGTGGGCGCATACCGCCTACATCGTGCACTACTATTACGAGGAGTGGCAGCAGCGGGAAGAACTGGCTGCGCTTCGCGGTCAGCTTGCCGCCGATTTCCGTTTTTTGTGCCGTCAAGCCGGACCGGACCTGTTTGGCCTCACCACAGGCAATCCGCTTGACACCAACTTTACCGTCGTCTCGCATCCCAAGCAGCCGGACCGGCAGATTCGCATTCGCCGCCAATGCTGCTTCCAGCACTGCCTGGCGAGCGGCCGGTACTGCTACACCTGCCCGCTTTTGAACGAAGAATCGCGGATTCAGCAGATACTTGCTCTCGGACACTGACAGCGCCGTTATTACGGCGCTGTCAGACTGAAGACAAACTGCTTTTATTATGATGTAGTTTCCCAAGGAACCGATCTTCCCATCGTTTCCAGGCCGCAAGGCCTGCACATTAATCAACCGAAGGTGGAGAAAAAGTACATGGCATGGGGTGATGGGGCAAAGCGAGCTCCTTTGACGACCTGCAAAGCGAAAAGACGCAAGACGCGGGGAATACAGGGGGCACAAGTCTCACTTCGTCGAAATACCCAGATGTTTGCCCCCTGCCCGCGTCGCGTTTTGGAGCGGACTCTATCGACTTCGTTGCTGGTCGTCAAGAGAGCGAGTGGGCCCCATTACCCATGCACCACGGACTTTGTCTACACGCTGACCGCCCGAATGCGAGATTCGGGCGTTTTTTTTACATCGGGCACTCCTTTACAAAACCCTGGCCCAACGTTAATACGTGCTTCACGTTTCCTTAACTCTCCAACGGTACCATCGAAATTGTCAAGTGAACGACGGGAGTTGAGGGCACTGGGAGGGAATGGAGCCAGATGGCACGAGTGATATTGAGGCAGGTAACGAAAACTTTTCACGGCCAGACGGTGGTCAAAGGGCTGAACCTGTTGATACCGGACGGTTCCTTTACCGTGCTGGTCGGACCGTCAGGGTGCGGAAAATCGACCACGCTGCGGATGATTGCCGGGCTGGAGAGCGTCACGGACGGGGACATCCTGATCGGCGACCAACCGGTCAATCATCTGCCGCCCGGTAAACGGGATGTGGCCATGGTGTTTCAAAACTACGCGCTCTATCCGACGATGAACGTCTACGACAACATCGCGTTTGGCCTGCGCAACCGGGGGTACTCGAAAAATGACTGCCGGACGATGGTAGAAGAAATCGCGGACGTAGTCGGATTGAAACCGTATCTCAAGCGGAAGCCCTCGGAGCTCTCCGGCGGACAGCGGCAGCGCGTCGCACTGGCCCGTGCGATGGTGAAAAAACCGCAGGTGTTT
>JGI25329J36429_1000985_pt1 | contig 15424 bp, 20 predicted proteins | sample HigsolmetaAR204D_FD_36429 | JGI IMG/M metagenome (IMG submission 36429)
GAATGATGATCAAGATGCAAGGCATGCCCGTATTTCCCTCTGCCCTGCACTTTGCGGGGCGATATTTTCTTTGTTTGTTGAGAAAGAGGAGAACGCTCTCCCTTTTTATATATGTCTGAATTTTTGGTCAATAAAGTCAAATCATCATGAAAGAAACCGATATAGCAACGATGAACTACGTTACTGCTGTTCCATCAAAAAGTTTCTTTTGCCATCCGTTAAAAAGAAAGGAGAGTGAAGCGCAATGGCTAATATTTTAGGATTGGCGGCTATCTTATTTTCAACGGTTGCCGCTGTTTTTTGGTTCCGTTCTGCAAAAGAAAGAAGAAAAAATAATCATCTTGATCAATAGATTCGAAAAGACCTATTCTCCCGCGGCTTTTAGAACATTTAGCCGGAATATTGAGTATTCTGAAAGCCGCACCGCGGAATCTGCGTTATTTTCTTCTAACGAAGTGAAGCCATAAGAAAGATTGACACATAGTCGATCAAACTTATTCCGCTCTTTCTTATCCGCATCCTGTTTTCGTGATCGGTTTCCACTTCCGCATCTTTCCTGCTGTCATTGACCATTCGCTCTGAGAAAATGGTCTGATTTTTTGTTCTCATATGATTTCCGGAAGAATTTGCGAAAAGTCTTGACTCAAATACAAGAGGGGAGTAAACTACATATAACTTCACTTTGTTAGCATATTAGCGAACTAAAGGATTTCGGAAATTTTAATCACAGGTGATCTTGCTTATGTCCAAACTTTTTATGTTTGAAAAACCGATTGGAATGAGGGATACGCTTCCTCATATATACGAAACAAAGAAAAAAATAAAAGATCAAATTGGCCAAGAATTTAAACTGGCCGGCTATCAATTTATTGAAACTCCTGCTTTGGAATATTATGAAACGGTCGGTACGGCTTCGGCCATTTTGGATCAACAGCTTTTTAAATTGCTGGATCAACAAGGACACACGCTTGTTCTGAGGCCGGATATGACCACGCCGATCGCACGGATGGCGGCATCGAAGCTTTTAAAAGAACAGATTCCGATTCGCCTTGCTTATTGCGCCAATGTTTACAGGGCGCAGCAGCGCGAAGGGGGAAGGGCGGCCGAATTCGAACAGATCGGCATTGAAAACATTGGCGATCCGACCATCAGCGCAGATGGGGAAATCATTGCTCTGCTTGTTTCTTCTTTGAAAAAAACAGGTTTGAAGCATTTTCAAATTTCGATCGGCCATATCGGTTTTGTACGGAATTTGTTTCAGCAAATTCTCGGAACAGAAGAAAGAGCAAGCGTTTTGCAAAGCTATTTATATGAAAAAAATTATGTTGGCTATAAAGAACACGTAAAGCAACTCTCGCTTTCGTCTATTGACAAACAGCGTCTGCTAAACATTTTAAACATGAGAGGAACTGAAAATGTCCTTCAAGAGGCCATTTCCCTCACGGAAGACGGGAAAGGAAAAGAAGCGATTGATGAGCTCAAACAGCTTTGGGCTGTATTGAAGGATCATGGAGTGGAATCGTTTGTCAAATTTGATCTTTCGCTTGTAAGCCATATGAGCTATTATACGGGAATTCTGTTTGAAATATATGCGGACGGTGTAGGATATCCTATCGGAAATGGCGGGCGGTACAACAATCTATTAGAAAAATTCGGATTCCCGACAAGCGCTACTGGTTTTGGAATCCGTCTCGATTTCCTTTTGGAAGCTATTGGAGAGCTGTCCGAGGAAGAGCCGATGCAATGCGTTTTGTTCAGCAAAGAACGGCGCAAGGAAGCGATTGATTTTGCTAAATCCCTTCAAGAGAAAGGGGAAAGAACGGTGCTTCAAGACATTTCCGGCGTTCAAGATGTGGATCGTTTTACCGCCAAATTCAGTAAAGTTCATTTTTATATCGGGACGCCGAAAACGGAGGTGGAAGAATGAACGATACGCCATTAATCATTGCCATGCCGAAGGGGCGGATTTTTCATGAAGCAGCGGAGCTTTTGAGAAAGGCAGGCTATCAGCTTCCTCCGGAATTTGATGAATCGAGGAAGTTAATTGTCGATGTCTCGGAGGAGAATCTGCAGTTTATTTTGGCTAAGCCGATGGACGTCCCTACCTATGTGGAGCATGGTGTGGCTGACTTGGGGATTGCCGGCAAAGACGTCATGTTGGAAGAAGAACGAGATGTCTATGAGTTGTTGGATTTAAAAATCAGCCCTTGCTATCTTGCCGTTGCCGGTCTGCCCGATACGAAAATGAACGAGGTTGCTCCCAAAATTGCCACGAAATACCCGAACGTGGCATCCAGCTACTTCCGCGAACAAGGAGAGCAAGTGGAAATCATCAAACTAAATGGTTCGATCGAACTGGCACCGATTGTCGGGTTAGCCGATCGAATTGTCGATATCGTCTCGACAGGACGAACGTTAAAAGAAAACGGTTTGGTAGAGTATGAGCATATCGTGGATGTTACTTCACGGCTGATCGTGAATCCAGTCAGCTATCGTATAAAAGACGCGGCGATTGAACAAATAGTCGACCGCCTGAATCGGGTGATTTCAGAGAAAGTGGTGTGATCGATATGAGAATACAAAAGGTGACAGATGATATATCTATTCAGCGATCCGTGGACAACGGAACCGAAGAACAACGAAAGATCGTTTTAGAGATTTTGGAATCCGTCCGCCGAGAAGGGGATCGGGCTCTTCTTGCTTATACGGAAACATTCGACGGAATCAAACTCGATCGGATGCGAGTGTCCGAAGAAGAGATCCATGAAGCGATCCAAAGTTTTGATCCAAAATTGCTGAAAGTATTGGAGGAAGCGGCAAAGAACATCCGCCGTTTTCACGAAAAACAACGAAGAGAAACTTGGATTACTCAAGATGAAGAACGGGACCATTCTTGGTCAGAAGTTTACACCGCTCGATTCCGTTGGTGTATACGTCCCGGGGGGAACAGCGGCCTATCCGTCGTCTGTTCTCATGAACGTGCTGCCAGCTAAAGTAGCCGGCGTAAAAAGAATTGTGATGGTGTCTCCTCCCGATCAAAACGGCAAGCTTCCTGCGGGCGTTCTGGCTGCGGCCCATATAGCCGGCGTGGAGGAAATATGGAAGGTAGGGGGAGCCCAAGCGATCGCAGCTCTTGCTTATGGAACTGAATCGATCCAACCTGTTGATAAAATTGTCGGACCGGGAAATATTTATGTCGCTCTCGCCAAAAGAGAAGTGTTTGGCAAGGTGGATATTGATATGATTGCTGGGCCGAGTGAAATTGCCGTGCTGGCAGATGACACAGCCTTGCCTCATGAAGTGGCCGCTGATCTTTTATCGCAAGCCGAACATGATCCGAGAGCAACCAGTGTTCTGGTAACGACATCCCGGACGCTTGCGGAAGAAACCGCACGTGAAGTGGAAAAACAGCTGGAACAGCTCCCGAGAAAAGAAATTGCAAGACAATCGATTGATGAATATGGAGTCATTTATCTTGCTCCTACCATGGAAAAAGCGATTGAAGTGGTGAATCAAATTGCGCCAGAGCATTTGGAAATTGTCGCTAGAAATGCGCTCGAATTGGTTCCGATGATCCGCCATGCCGGAGCTATTTTTGTCGGAAGATTCAGTTCAGAGCCTGTTGGCGACTATTTTGCAGGTCCAAATCATGTCTTGCCGACTAATGGGACGGCTCGTTTTTCCAGTCCGTTAAATGTGGATGAGTTTATAAAGAAGTCGAGCATTATTTATTACAGTGAAACGTCCTTCCGGCAAAATGCAGAAAAAATTGCTGCTTTTGCTCGCCTTGAAGGATTGGAGGCTCATGCCCGCGCAATAGAATCCAGGCTGAAAAAACCGGTTAGACCTGAGTGAGGGGGGGAGACAAATGGAAATCAGACGATATGCAGAAATCAGCCGCAAGACGAACGAAACCGATATCCAATTAGCCTTTGACATTGACGGAGAGGGAAGGGCCGATCTTGATACAAATGTTCCGTTTTTGACTCACATGCTTGATTTATTCACAAAACACGGCCAATTCAATTTAACCGTCAAAGCAAAGGGCGATATTGAAATAGATGACCACCATACGACAGAAGACATCGGCATTTGTCTTGGCAGCGCCTTGAGAGAAGCGCTTGGCGACAAGAAAGGGATCAAACGCTACGGAAACGCTTTTGTTCCAATGGACGAAGCGCTNGCNCAAGTGGTGGTCGATTTAAGCAATCGCCCTCATTTTGAAATGCGCGGAGAACTTCCGAGCAGTCGGGTTGGAACATTTGATACGGAGCTGGTGCATGAATTTTTATGGAAATTCGCATTGGAAGCNCGGATGAATTTGCATGTGATCCTCCATTATGGGGCNAATACCCATCATATGATCGAAGCCGTTTTTAAAGCGCTGGGAAGAGCGCTTGATGAAGCGACCATGTTGGATCCCCGTGTAAAAGGAATTCCTTCAACGAAAGGGGTTTTGTAGAGCATGATCGGAGTGATTGATTATGGAATGGGGAATCTTTTCAGTGTTTCAAAAGCGTTGGAGCGTTTAGAGGCCCCTTACATACTTTCTTCTAAAGAAAGTGAACTGGAAAAAACGGATGGACTTATTTTGCCCGGGGTGGGGGCGTTTAAAGATGCGATGAAACGTCTGAGAGAAACAGGGCTCGCTTCCTTTTTGCAAGATTATACGAAAACCGGCCGGCCGCTGCTTGGCATTTGCCTTGGCATGCAGCTGCTTTTTGAGGAAAGCGAGGAAAACGGTCTTGAAGAGGGGCTTGGCTTGTTAAAAGGAAGAGTGACACGCATTCCTTCCGACAATGGAAAAGAAACTTTTAAAATTCCGCATATGGGCTGGAACAGGCTCAGCTTTCATCAAGCGTCTCCGATTACAAACGGCGTGGAGGAAGGGTTCGTTTATTTTGTCCATTCTTACTATGCCAGCAGCATAGAGGAAGATGCGCTGATCGCTAGTGCGGATTATAATGTTCAAATTCCGGCCATTGTGGCAAAAGAAAATATTTATGGCATGCAGTTTCATCCGGAAAAAAGCGGCAAGACGGGCATGGGACTTTTAAAAAACTTTACGGAAATGATGGAAAGGTCGGGTGCTGAGCAATGAGTTTCACCATCTATCCAGCCATTGATATGAGAGGGGGCAAATGCGTTCGCCTTCTTCAAGGAGATTATGACAAAGAAACCGTTTATGGTGATTCTCCTTTCGAGATGGCGAAGAAATTTGTCGATCAAGGAGCGGCATGGATCCATATGGTCGATCTGGATGGCGCCAAAGATGGAATGCGAATCAATGACCGCTATGTTCTGGAAGCGGCTCAAAAGCTTCCGGCGAAAGTGCAAGTTGGCGGCGGCATCCGGTCGGAACGAGATGTGATCCATTATTTGGAAAACGGAGTGGATCGGGTGATCATCGGCAGTATGGCCGTTTCGAATCCGGATTTGGTTCTTGAACTGATTCGAACATATGGATCCAAAATTGCTGTTGGCCTCGACGCAAAAGATGGATATGTGGCCGTTCACGGCTGGCTGGAAACTTCCCAAATTAAAGCAGTCGAATTGGGAAAACGGCTGGCAGAAGGCGGGGTAGAAACGTTTATTTTTACGGATATTGCGACGGATGGCATGCTGTCCGGTCCCAATATAGAGGCAGCGGTGGAATTGGCGAAAGCAACAGGTAAACAAGTCATTGCTTCCGGCGGAGTCCGTTCCCTCTCTGATTTGCAAGCTTTAAAGGCTTATGAGAATGAAGGCGTGTCCGGTGCGATTGTCGGCAAAGCCATTTATACCGGACAATTTTCACTGCAGGAAGCGCTGGAAGAGGTGGAAAGATGATCACAAAACGGATTATCCCTTGTTTGGATGTAAAAGATGGAAGAGTGGTGAAAGGAATTCAATTTGTTCAGCTTCGCGATGCAGGCGATCCGGTTGAGTTGGCGCGTGTTTATGATGAACAAGGTGCCGATGAACTGGTTTTTTTAGATATTTCCGCTTCTCATGAGGGCAGGAAGACGATGGTTGATGTTGTCAAAGCCGTCGCCTCCGAACTGGCTATTCCTTTTACCGTTGGCGGCGGGATCCATTCGCTGGACGATATGAAAAAGATTTTGCGTGCAGGTGCCGATAAAGTTTCTTTAAACACGGCTGCTGTCAATCATCCTTCTTTGATTACCGAAGGAGCAGAATATTTTGGATCACAATGCATTGTCGTGGCCATCGATGCCAAATATGACGCAGAACTAGGTTCTTGGCGGGTGTATACGCATGGAGGAAGAAAAGCCACTGAAAAAGAAGTCGTCTCTTGGGCTAAAGAAGCAGTAGAAAGAGGAGCCGGCGAAATTTTGTTAACGAGCATGGATTCGGATGGTGAAAAGAAAGGGTACGACGTTGCCTTAACGAAAGCGGTTAGTGAAGCTGTCACGGTACCGGTCATTGCTTCGGGAGGCGCCGGGAAAAAAGAAGATTTCTTGGAAATACTGACGGAGGGAAAAGCAGACGCTGCCCTTGCCGCCTCGATTTTCCATTATAAAGAAACAAGCGTGCAGGAAGTAAAACACTTTTTGCAACTCCAAGGAGTGGATATAAGATGACAGAATTATCAATCGATCAACTTGTTTTTGATGAAAAAGGATTGATTCCGGCAATCGTTCAAGATGTGAATACAAAAGAAGTGCTCACGTTGGCTTACATGAATAAACAATCTCTGCAAAAAACGTTGGAAACGGGAGAAACTTGGTTTTACAGCCGTTCCCGCCAAACTATGGCACAAAGGCGAAACGAGCGGAAATACCCAAAAAGTAGTGAAAATGAAATGGGATTGCGACCGGGATGCTGTGCTCGTTCTGGTAGAACCGAACGGTCCTGCATGCCATAACGGCACGGATAGTTGTTTTGTGGACGAGTTTTACGGGGAAGAAAATCAGATCGCTTCTTATGCTATTTTGTCCGAATTGGAACAAGTGATTGCAAAACGGGATGAAGAACGTCCGGAAGGGGCTTATACCACCTATTTATTTGAAAAGGGCGTCGATAAAATTTTAAAGAAAGTCGGGGAAGAAGCGTCCGAAGTCATCATTGCCGCTAAAAACCGCAGCCATGAAGAATTGCGCTGGGAAGCAGCTGATTTGATTTATCACCTTCTTGTGCTGCTTCGAGAACAGCGATTGCCGCTTCAAGACGTCTTGGCTGTTTTGGAAAAAAGACACGAAGAAAAATCAAGAAAAAATAATGAAAATAAGTGAATATAAGCTGGCCGAGGGGCCGGCTTATTTTGCGCTGTTTCTTTCCGGAAAGAATATTAGTTGACTAAAAAGCGTTAAATAAACATTTGAAAACAGGCTTTTAATATTACGGATCGCCATATTTCGTCAGAGTTTGATATATGATATACTACTGTAGTTAATTAAGTACGTTTTGGAGGACATTTATGAGAAAAGGCTCAAATATAGAAGATGAGAAAGGGAAAATCCTTTCCTTCATCCCTACCGGTGAATATTACTTTAAAAAAGGATTAAAGGCATATAGACAAAGAAATTTAAATAAAGCAAAAAAATATTTTTCACGAGCATTTGAGTTGGAGCCTCTAGAACCTGTGATAGCCTGCCAATTAGCAATTGTGGAAACGGAACTGGGCAATTACGAAGAGTCTAATCGGTTGCTCATCATGATAGCGAATGATTTGGATCCGTTTATGAATGAAGTTCATTATTTTCTGGCAAATAACTATGCCCATATGGGGATGTTTCAAGAAGCGTTCAAACATGTGAATGAATATTTGCAAAAAGATCCTGACGGGGAATTCAGCGAGGATGCCGAAGATTTGCTGGAAGTGATTCAAATGGATGCGGAAGAAGCGGAAGACGTACTCATTGTTCAAGATGAGTTGATATCGCTGCAGGAAGAAGCGCGCAATTTATTGGAAGCCGGACAATTTGAAGCGGCGATTGAAGTGTTAAACAAAATCATTGACAACTATCCGGAATTTTGGGCAGCGTATAATAATCTTTCTTTGGCCTATTATTATTTAGGAAAAACGGATAAAGCGTTTGAAGTGATTGACAATGTATTGGAGAAAAGCCCCGGCAACCTTCACGCGCTTTGCAACACCGCCGTGTTTATGTACTATGGGAGAAATGAAGAAGAACTGCAGAAGATCATCGCCACGCTTCAAAAAGTGCGGCCAATCCTGATGGAGCATCAATACAAACTAGGTACGACTTTTGCATTAGTGGGCCGGTACGAAGAGTCGTATTTTTGGCTGAAAAACCTCTATAAAAAAGGGTTTGATGGGGATGTGAATTTTTATTACTGGCTTTCGTATGCCGCTCATCACACCGGCCATCACAAAACGGCCCGTGCGGCTTGGGAACAAGTGCTGCAGATGGCGCCGGAAAAAGACGGTTTGGAGCCTTGGAATGAAGAAGATTTTCATTTTCATCAAGGGATAGAAAACGTACCATCTTCCATCATCAAAAGATTAAACAGCGAATATATAGAAGAACGGCTTTTTGGCATGTTTTTGCTTTCATTACGGGAAGATAAAAAAGCCATCACGGCGGATCCAAGCTTTTGTGATATTGAAAATTTAACCTTTCAAGAAAAAATTTATTTAGCTAAAGTGCTGGACATGGAATTGAAACCGATGGATGCAAGCCCCGCCATTGAAATAGGACATGGAACAGCGCAAATATTGTATGAACGTTTCCGGCCGATAGGAATCGAACAAATCGGTGTTTATTTGCTATGGTTTTCTTTTTTTGCCTCCATTCTTACAAAACGCCCAAGACTGCAAAAAAAAGAGGCGTATGCTGCAGCGATTGAATACATTTGGAAAAAACTGCGGCATCAAAAAGCGTCTCAAAAAGAAGTGGCTGAAATTTATCATATCTCTCCCGCCACTTTGCGTCGATACATTCAAGCCATCAAAAAAGAAATCTCCGGTATAAGCATATAGTTGGACGCAATTTCTTTTGTCTTATAGGATAGAGATAGCAGGAGATAATAAAGCAAAGATGAATGCTTCAATAGTAAATTTGGATTACTTGCTTATCAGTCTCTGTAAACGCGAGAGCACGATTTGACTCTCAGTCTCGAATAAACGTCTTTCGGAACAAAAAATATGTACAAATGAGAAAAGGGAGTGTCTTACGTGGCGGAAGAGAAAATTTACGATGTCATTATTATTGGCGCCGGCCCGGCAGGAATGACAGCTGCTGTGTATGCCTCGAGAGCCAATATGTCTACGTTGATGATTGAAAGAGGCGTTCCGGGCGGTCAGATGACGAATACGGAAGAAATAGAAAATTATCCTGGATATGACAGCATTTTAGGACCTGAATTATCCAACAAAATGTTCGAACACGCCAAAAAATTTGGTGCAGAATACGCTTATGGCGATATTAAACAAATTATTGACGGCGAAGAATATAAAACGGTAGACGCCGGTACGAAACAATTTAAGGCTCGGTCCATCATTATTGCGACAGGAGCACAGTTTAAGAAATTAGGGGTTCCCGGTGAATCGGAATTTGGCGGACGCGGCGTTTCCTACTGTGCGGTTTGCGATGGCGCCTTTTTCAAAGGAAGAGAACTGGTTGTGGTCGGCGGTGGAGACTCCGCTGTGGAAGAAGGCGTTTATTTAACTCGCTTTGCCAGCAAAGTAACCATTGTCCATCGTCGCGACAAGCTGCGCGCTCAAAAAATTCTCCAACAACGCGCTTTTGAAAACGAAAAAATCGACTTTATTTGGAATCACACCGTTAAAGAAATTCATGGAAAAGACGGCAAAGTGAACGCTGTAACATTGGTCAATACCGTAACGGGTGAAGAAAAAGAATTCAAAACGGACGGAGTCTTTGTTTATATCGGAATGGTTCCGTTGACAAAGCCGTTTGAAAACTTGAATATTACCAATGAAGCCGGATATATTGTAACGAATGAACTAATGGAAACAAGCGTTCCTGGAGTGTTTGCCGCAGGAGATGTCCGTGAAAAGAATCTACGCCAAATTGTCACGGCAACCGGAGATGGAAGCATCGCAGCTCAAAGCGCCCAACGCTATGTGGAAGAATTAAAAGAAAAATTGGGCGTGAAATAATAAGGGAATATTTGTTAATCTTCATAAAAGCTTAATTATGTTGTAATCAATCTGCAACAATGATGCTGTATAGTAAAGGCAGATGAAATTCCCCTCTTTTTTAAAAGAATCCCTTTTTGAAACACAGGTGTTGCTGCCTGTGTTTTTTTCTTAGAAAAAATATCGGTTTTGCATTTGAATTGAGTACCTGCCTTCATTCATAGTATAATAAAAAGAATAAGGTGGAACTTAGTTGACCGCATATAGGGGCAGTTGCTCCAGTCTTAGGACTTATAGTCTTCTAGTCAAGAATGCCCCTTAGTGCGGGATAAAGTGAAACTTCCATCAGCGGTGTTTCACGACCGCTGATGGTTAGTAGAACCAATCGGGCACATAGGGGCAGTTGTCCCCAAGTTTACAGCTTTTCGTTTCCTTCAAAACAAGAAAAGGACTTACTGCCCCTTGGTGCGGGGAAAAGATAACAGAAAAACGGTTTTCAGCGGCCATTGAGGTGAGAGCATGCAACGAGTAACAAATTGCCTATTAATAAAAGATGAAAAAGTGCTGCTTCTGCAAAAACCGCGCAGAGGATGGTGGGTGGCTCCCGGTGGAAAAATGGAATCAGGCGAATCCATTAAAGAAGCGGTCATCCGTGAATTTCGGGAAGAGACCGGCATCTACCTTCGAAATCCGAATGTAAAAGGGATCTTTACCATTCTGATAAAAGAAGGAGAAAAAATCACTTCAGAATGGATGTTGTTTACTTTTTTCGCTACAGAAAGCGAAGGATTATCCCTTAAGACATCCGAAGAAGGAAACCTTGCCTGGCATCCGATTGACTCCATTCATACGTTGCCGATGGCAGAAGGGGACCGGCATATTTTGGATTATATGATTCACGGAAAAGGAATGATTTATGGAACCTTTACATACACGCCTGATTTTCAACTGTTATCCTATCGTTTAGATCCAAGTTAAATGAGGGGGTTCCACGATGAGCTCACAGTCAAAAACAACGGATATTCAATTAGTGATTATTACTGGAATGTCGGGGGCGGGAAAAACAGTTGCCATCCAAAGTTTCGAAGATCTTGGCTATTATTGTGTAGATAATCTTCCACCTACACTGTTGCCGAAATTTTTGGAACTCATGAAAGACACGGGGCATAAAATAAACAAAGCTGCTATTGTTATGGATCTAAGGGGCAGAGACTTTTTTGAACATTTGTTTAAAGCGTTGGATGACATGGCAGAGATTGATTGGGTCAGCCCGCAAATCTTGTTTTTAGATGCCGATGATTCTGTTCTTGTGCGCCGTTATAAAGAAACGCGGCGATCGCACCCGCTTGCTCCTTCCGGATTGCCTCTTGAAGGTATTCAGCAGGAAAGAAAGCTGTTGGAAGATTTAAAGGGTCGTGCCCAGCTGATTTACAATACTTCCAACATGAAACCGAAAGACTTGCGGGATAAGATCATAACAGAATTTTCCGCGAATAAACAGTCGATCTTTACTGTGAATGTCATGTCATTTGGATTTAAACACGGAATTCCTATTGATGCGGATCTGGTGTTTGACGTTCGATTTTTGCCAAATCCGTACTACATTGACCATATGCGAAAAAAAACAGGCATGGATGATGAAGTGTATAATTATGTGCTCAAATGGAGCGATACACAAAAATTTTTAGGAAAAGTAACCGATTTGCTTGCTTTTATGCTTCCTCATTACAAGAGGGAAGGAAAACGCCAGGTGGTTATTGCCATAGGATGTACCGGAGGGCAGCATCGCTCTGTTGCACTGGCTGAATATATCGGCCATTATTTTGAAAAAGACTACCAAACACGCATCAGCCATCGCGATATTAAAAAAGAAAGGAAAGGACAACATGAATCCTGCTTCTGACAAGAAAGTGGTTGTCATCGGCGGTGGAACGGGCCTTCCTGTTTTGCTGCGCGGGTTGAAAAAATATCCTATTGATTTGTCAGCCATTGTGACCGTAGCGGATGATGGCGGGAGCTCCGGAAGATTAAGAAACGATTTGTCCATTCCGCCTCCCGGAGATATCCGCAACGTGTTGGCTGCCCTGTCTGAGGTGGAACCGCTGATTGAACAACTTTTTCAGCATCGGTTCACGACTTCGAATGAACTGTGCGGGCATTCTCTTGGAAATTTGATGATTGCCGCGTTAACCTCGATTAAGGGGGACTTTGTGCGGGCGGTTCAAGAAATGAGCCGTGTCTTAAATGTGCGCGGAAAAGTGCTTCCGGCAGCCAATGAAAGTGTAGTATTGCATGCAGTGATGGACGATGGGACCATCGTTTCAGGAGAATCGAAAATTCCATATTCCGGAAAAAGGATACGGAGAGTATTTTTAACTCCGGATAATGTGGCACCGCTTCCAGAAACGATTACGGCTATTCGGGAAGCTGATTTAATTGTTGTCGGTCCGGGAAGTTTGTACACAAGCATTCTTCCTAATTTGCTGGTATCGGAAATCGGGCGGGAAGTATCCCGGTCGAAAGCGCATAAAGTGTATATATGCAATTTGATGACTCAGGCAGGGGAAACGCTTGATTATACGGCAAGCGACCACGTAAAGGCGATCCACCGCCATTTGAATCAGCCTTGTATTGATACGATTTTAGTCAATAAAACACCAATACCGGAAGAAATTCAAAAAAGGTATGAAAAAGAACTGGCCAAGCCTGTTATATTTGACCCGGATGAGCTTCGGGCTCTTGGTTTGAACATTCTTTATGAAGAAATCGTCTCTGTGAAGGATGGAATCATTCGACATGACACCGATCGAGTTGCTCAAATATTATACTCGTTATTGGTGAAAATAACTGAAAACGGATCTGAGCTAAGCAGACGATAGTCTCAGAATGGGAGGTGGCGGGGATGTCGTTTGCTTCGGAAACAAAAAAGGAACTGACCACTTTGGAAGTAAAGGAATGCTGTGCTCGTGCCGAACTTTCGGCGCTCATTCGAATGAACGGGGCACTTTCCTTTTCCAATCGGCTTTTGGTTGTCAACGTTCAGACAGAAAATGCAGCCATCGCCCGACGAATTTACGTTCTGATTAAAAAATTGTACGATGTGCCGGTCGAATTGCTTGTTCGCAAAAAAATGCGGCTTAAGAAGAACAATGTTTATATCGTCCGCTTAAAAGAAAAAGCGAAGCAAATTTTAGAGGACTTGTATATACTCGGGGAAAATTTTTCGTTTATTCATGACATTTCCCCGGAATTGATAAAAAAGAAGTGCTGTCGTCGGTCGTACTTGCGAGGAGCGTTTTTAGCGGGCGGGTCTGTGAATAATCCGGAAACATCTTCTTATCATTTAGAAATTTTTTCCCTTTATAAAGAGCATAATGATTCATTGTGTGAAGTAATGAACACCTTTTATCTCAACAGCAAAACGCTGGAAAGAAAAAAAGGATATATCACCTATTTAAAGGAAGCCGAGAAAATTGCCGAATTTCTCAATATTGTCGGCGCCCATCAAGCGTTGCTCCGCTTTGAAGATGTCCGCATTATGCGCGATATGCGCAACTCGGTGAATCGTCTTGTCAACTGTGAAACAGCGAATTTAAATAAGACGATTGGCGCAGCGCTAAGGCAAGTGGAGAACATTCGTTATATCCAAGAAACCGTTGGATTGGACATTTTACCNGAAAAATTAAGAGAAATCGCTGAGCTTCGAGTGGAACACCAAGATGTAACGTTGAAAGAGTTAGGTGAATTGGTATCCGGAGGGAAAATCAGTAAATCCGGCATTAATCACCGCCTAAGAAAAATTGATGAGATCGCTGAAAAATTGCGGGCCGGCGAAACCATTACGAAAAAACATCAAGCATGAAAAAAGCCGGTGCGGCTGGCAAAACCGAGCAAAATGTTTGCGGCTCCTTAGCCAACCGATGTGTGATGACACGGGTGGCTAAGGGCCGCAGTTGAATCATAAAAAAAGGGGTTGTGGAAAATGATTCAAAAGATGGTGGAAGTTAAGCTGAAAACGGGATTGCAATCACGGCCTGCTGCTTTATTTGTACAAGAGGCAAACCGGTTTTCATCGGAAATTTATGTAGAAAAAGACGAAAAAAGAGTGAATGCCAAAAGCATCATGGGAATTATGAGTTTGGCAGTCGGAACAGGTACGAAGATCCGGTTAATCGCTGATGGTCATGATGAAGACAAAGCATTGGAAGCGTTAACGGAATTTCTTGAAAATGAAGATTAACAAAACAGGCTGATACTTTTGATGAAGTATCAGCCTGTTATATTTGGNNTTCTGGGCTTGATGGTGAGGGAACCGAACCAAATTCGTCTTATCCGCCTTAACCACTGGACTCTCTCTATTCCTGATGTTAGGAAAAGACAATCCATCGAACGAGGCGATTCTCCGNTCGATGGGAGTAAACGAAATTATTTGCTGATATCGTTTCGGCTAATGATATGGTCAATTAAGCCATATTCTTTGGCGCGTTGAGCCGTCATAAAGTTGTCGCGGTCTGTGTCTTTTTCAATGACTTCGAGCGGCTGGCCGGTGCGTTCTGATAAAATTTTGTTTAATTTATCTTTTAAGAACAAAATGCGTTTAGCGGCAATTTCAATTTCGGTTGCTTGACCTTGTGCGCCGCCAAGCGGTTGATGGATCATCACTTCGGCATTTGGAAGAGCATAACGTTTTCCTTTCGTTCCTGCTGCAAGCAAGAATGCTCCCATGGAAGCGGCCATCCCGATACAAATAGTTTGGACATCCGGTTTAATAAATTGCATTGTATCATAAATCGCCATTCCGGCTGTAATGCTTCCGCCGGGACTGTTAATGTAAATGGAGATGTCTTTTTCCGGATTTTCTGCTTCAAGGAATAAAAGCTGAGCTACAATAGAGTTTGCGACAGTGTCGTCGATNGCGCTGCCCAACATAATAATACGGTCTTTCAACAAACGTGAGTAAATATCGTACGCCCGTTCCCCGCGGTTTGTTTGTTCAATGACTGTAGGAATTAGGTTCATACCAACTTTCCTCCTTTTTCAAATTTCTTCATAAAATTTCTAGCGAAGAGAAACTTATGTAATGTAATCATACAATGAAGGTCAATAAAGGTCAAACATAAAAGCTTATAAAAAATAATTTTTTTGTACACATCGAACATTGTACCCATGTCCGTTCGAATTTAAACTTTTAAAACCCGCCTGAAGACAAAGTTTTTTCCATAAAACTCTTGCATTATGATTGTTTTTTCATTATAATTTAAAACCGTACTGATTCATTATATGCCCTCGTAGTGTAACGGATAACACGCAAGATTCCGGTTCTTGAAATGTGGGTTCGATTCCTGCCGAGGGCGT
>JGI25329J36429_1001006_pt1 | contig 15111 bp, 17 predicted proteins | sample HigsolmetaAR204D_FD_36429 | JGI IMG/M metagenome (IMG submission 36429)
AGATCGAAATAAATGGTTTTTCAACGTACTTTTGAGTTTAAATATTGTTTTATTTTTCATTTTATCGATCAATGAACTAGTCAACCTATTTCGTTAAGCGGTTTCAAATAAGAGGCAGTCTAGCTTTTGTGTTAATTCACCATATACTACTATTTCAAAAAGAAGACGACAAAAGCATGTTGTGGTCTTCTTTTTGATTTCAAGAAGTCAATTTTGCTTTTCTCGGATAGCGCCATTTTTTATTTTGCTTCATCCAGTATTCCTTTGAACTAGAAAACAGTGAAGAACCTACTTACTAGGTTGTAGGTAAAAGTTCTATATCAAGGTCAAAGATAAACATTTGCCTAGATATCTGTTTAAGAAATGCAAAATGGCTTTATTGTCATAAACGGTAAGGACAGGGCATAAACTTGTACAAAATTGCAAAAGGATGATGGGTGATGAATCGTCGAGCAAAAGAAATAAAAAAACGAATAGCAAAGCGTAAACGAAAAAGAATGAACAGCATGCTTTCGAGCAGTTCAAGCAGCAGTGATGATACATCTGTTCCATTTATCAATCAAATCACACAAGAAAACGTGCAAGTTGACGCGGACTCCCCTCTTTATGTAGAGGCAGAAGGAAGTAAAAATTTTCATCCATTGTTTCGTTCGGACGTTTTTATAACAAAATTGCTAATCTCTGCCTGCATCGTCCTGATGATCGGTATTATTTTTAAAAATGACCGGGCAGAATTTCTGAAAGCTAGAGATTTCGTCAGCCATGTGATGGAAAAGGAGTTTAACTTTGCATATGTTTCCAAATGGTACGAAGAACAATTTGGGAATCCATTAGCGTTTTTGAAAAAACAATCGAAAGAGGAAAGTGGATCTAAAGAAAGTCAATATGCGGTTCCGGCATCAGGAAAGGTGCTTCAGAGCTTTAAAGATACCGGGCAAGGCGTGATGATCGAAACAAATAATAAAACGGTAGAGGCCATGAATGAAGGAATTGTTATTGAAGCTGGAAAGAAGGAGGATACTGGTCTGACTGTGGTGATTCAACATGCTGATGGAATAGAAACCTGGTATGGGAACCTGGAAGAGCTAAATGTAGCGCTGTATGACTTTGTCGAAACGGGAAAACCTGTAGGCAAAGTAAAGCAAAGCCAAAACCAGCACGGAACATACTATTTTGCCATAAAAAAGGGCGACACATTTATTGACCCGAGTCAGGTGATCTCATTTGAATAAATATTTTTCCTTATTGTCGAAAATACATATTCATCCTATCTTTTGGGTGTTGATTGCAATAGGAGCAATGACAGCGCAATTTAAAGCTCTTTGCATCCTTTTCTCAATAGTTTTTATTCATGAAATGGGGCATGCTGTTTGCGCCAGTTTTTTTTCATGGAGGATCAAGTCCATTCAGCTTCTTCCTTTTGGCGGTGTAGTGGAAATGGAGGAGCATGGAAATCGTCCCTTGAAAGAAGATCTGTTTGTTGTTATATCTGGACCGATTCAGCATTTATGGATGCAAATAGCTGCATGGATTTTTTGGGAAGCGAATTTCATAAACGACTCTACATATGAAATGTTTATTTTTTTTAATATGTCTATTTTCCTTTTTAATCTTGTTCCCATTTGGCCCCTTGATGGAGGAAAGCTTCTTTTTATTTTGCTGAGCAAACAAAAACCTTTTTCAGTTGCTCATAAGGAAATGCTTCGCATATCTGCAGTTGTTTTTTCATGTTTGTTCCTTTTTTTGCTTTTTTTTAACCCTACTCTTTTAAGCGGGTGGATTATCGCAGCCTTTATCGTCCACTCCATTTATACGGAATATAAACAAAGACAATTTGTATATATTCGCTTCTTGATGGAAAGGTATTATGGAAATCATCAAGCGTTTACAGTGTTAAAGCCGATCATTGTTGATCGCGATGATTTGATTTACCACGTGCTGCTGAAATTTCAGCGGGGTTGCAAGCACCCTATTATAGTGGAGGACGATGGAAAAAAACTTTTTCAGCTTGATGAAAATGAGCTGCTGCACAGTTTTTTTTCGGAAAAAAAGACGGACAGAAAAATGGGCGATTTACAGTACGTTTATTGACGCCTGCAGGAAAACATGGTATTGAAATAGGAAACAATACATGAAAAGAGGTTGTTGGGTTGCGGCAATTAATTATAAATAAAAAAACGGATGATGAACGCATTGCATTATTGGAAAACGGACGACTGGCGGAAGTATGGATAAAAGAAAAAAACACGATTGTCGGCAACATTTATAAAGGAAAAGTAACAAAAGTCCTTCCTGGTATGGAGGCTGTTTTTGTTGATTTAGGTCAGGGAAGAAACGGCTATCTTCACCGGAATGACATTATGTCATATTTTGAGACGTCCCGAACGAATGAGGCATTAAAAAATAAAAATGTCCGGCATTTTATTTCTCAAGGTGAAGAGGTAATCGTTCAAGTTGTAAAAGAATCAGGAGAATTTAAAGGCCCTAAAGTCACAATGAATATTGAATTGCGATCCCCTTTTTTTGTATATCAGCCCTTTGGCCGCTCGGTGGCAATTTCCAAAAAAATTATTTCCCAGGAAGAAAGAAAAAGATTGCAGCTTCTCGGGGAAACGTTATGCTCAAACAAAGGGGGCATCGTTTTCCGAACTGCTGCGGAAAGAGCGGATGACCAAACAATAAAAAAATGGTTCGATGACATGCTGAGCAGTTTTGAACAACAGCTGAAAAGCAAAAAAGTGCCGAGCTTATTATTCGGTTCAGAAAGTTTTGTAGAGCAAATTATCGCTGAAATTTCACCGCATGTATTGGATGAAATTGTCATTGATGACATAAGCACTGTAAAAGAATTGAAAAAAAATTACGGAGATTTGTTCCCATTTTCCATTGATTTTTATTCCGAAAACGAAAATATTTTTTCTTATTATGCAATCGAACATGAAATCGAAAAGGCGCTGAAAAAAATTGTTTGGTTAAAAAACGGCGCGTTTATCGTAATTGAAGAAACGGAAGCAATGATTGTCATTGATGTTAATACAGGGAAATTTTCGGGGAAAAATACGTACCGAGATACGGTTTTAAAAACCAATGAGGAGGCGGCAAAAGAAATTGCCCGGCAGTTAAGATTAAGAAATTTGAGCGGAATCATTTTGATCGATTTTATTGATATGGAGAAGGAAGATCGAAGCCGGATTTTGAGATTGTTTCAAAAAGAATTGGAAAAGGACCGCATTTTCACAAAAGTCATCGGTTTTACCGAATTAAATATATTGCAATTAACAAGGAAAAAAACTCGAAAATCTCTTTCCGAGCTTTTGCTCGAACCATGTCCAGCATGCGGCGGAACAGGAAGAAAAAGGACGGTTGAAAGCATTGCTTTTGAACTTGAAAGAACCCTTCTTGAACATGCTGGATCAGATGACGAAGCCGTCCTTGTAGAAGCGGCCCCAGAAGTTTGCGATTTTTTTACATGTGAATATGAGAAACATTTAAAAAAGCTTGAAGAACTAATAGGCATGAAGATTTTCTTCAGTCCTTCCGATCATGTAAAAGGATTCGAAATTCGCCAATGGGGAACAGAAGAGGAAGTGGCTTTACGGATCTCCAAAATGTATTGACATATACATTCATATTTTGTTAAGATCAATTTGTTATTGTTTTTTGTAGCACCCGTGCTACAACCGCTCAGTTTGGGTTTGAAGCTCGGTTATCCGACACCCTAATCTGGCGAGTCTTAGTTAAATAGGAGGTGCAGAATATGTACGCAATCATTGAAACTGGCGGGAAACAAGTGAAAGTTGAAGAGGGTCAAGCCATTTATGTGGAAAAATTAGACGCTCAAGAAGGTGAAACAGTTACTTTTGACAAGGTGCTTTTCGTTGGAGGAGACAACGTAAAGGTAGGTAACCCGCTGGTAGAAGGAGCTACGGTTACGGCAAAAGTTGAAAAGCATGGCCGAGGTAAGAAAATTATCGTTTTTAAATATAAACCGAAAAAAAATTACCGTAGAAAACAAGGTCATCGCCAACCGTACACAAAAGTTGTCATTGAAAAAATTAATGCATAATAAAGGATGTTTCATATGATACATGTGACCATCCATCGTTCGAAAGAAGGATTCATCCGGTCGTTTACAATGAAAGGGCATGCGGACTTCGCAGAGCACGGGAAGGACATCGTATGTGCAGGCGCTTCAGCTGTTTCTTTTGGAGCAGTAAATGCGATCAAAGCTTTAGCCAATGTCGATATGAATGTTGAACAATCGGAAGAAGGCGGATTTTTGCACGTACAGGTTCCTGATCAAGTTGACACGGATTCATTTGAAAAAATCCAATTATTGCTTGAAGGAATGCTTGTTTCATTACAAACGATCGAGCGAGGGTATGGAAAGTTTATTCGAATCGTTACAAAAAAAGATTAGGAGGTGGCACTCATGCTAAAATTGGATCTTCAATTTTTCGCATCGAAAAAAGGAGTTGGGTCCACGAAAAACGGACGTGATTCCATCGCAAAACGATTAGGTGCAAAACGTGCGGACGGCCAATTTGTTACAGGCGGCTCCATTCTTTATCGTCAAAGAGGTACAAAAGTTTATCCTGGTTTGAATGTTGGCCGCGGCGGGGATGATACGCTTTATGCGAAAGTAGACGGCATCGTCCGTTTTGAACGATATGGACGCGACAAGAAAAAAGTCAGCGTGTATCCGATAGCAAAAGAAGCATAAGCAAACACTTGAAAAACTCTAGCCTTTTTGGTTAGAGTTTTCTTTTTCGGTGTTTTTTTAATGGAAAGTTGATATAATTTTTGTACATGTTTAAAAAGATAGCTTGATGGGAGCGGAACCATGGCTGATCAAAGAGAGAGATGGAGTATTGTTGACGCATTAAGCCACTCCAGACATGATTGGATGAATAAATTGCAATTAATTAAAGGCCATTTATCATTAAAAAAATACGATCGGGTGAAGGAAATTATTGATGAAATTGTCGTGGAAGCAAAGCAAGAATCAAAACTTTGCAATTTAAACATGCCCAGTTTTGCAGAGCTGCTTTTAACATATAACTGGAAAGGACACCTTCTCATTTTGGATTATGAAGTGCTAGGGGAAGCGATGGATTGTTCTGGTCTAGATGAGGAAATGTTCCATTTTACAACAGATCTTTTTCAAATCCTTAATCAAAATATTGATAAAAAACAAGAAAATCATATAACCGTTACATTAGAACTCTTTAAAACAGAAAACAATGTCCGGTTCTTTTATGATTTTAATGGTATACTAACGGATGATAAGACTCTTTTAACATTTTTAGAGCAGTACCAATCAGATGCAATCACCATTCAACAAATACATTTTGATACATATGAATTTACATTGATGGTCAGTAAGTCGTGATGAAACAATGAAAGGAGGCTGAAGCTCAATGTTTGTCGATCAAGTGAAGGTATATGTGAAGGGCGGAGATGGCGGGAACGGCATGGTTGCTTTCCGCCGTGAAAAATATGTTCCGAAAGGAGGCCCTGCAGGGGGAGACGGCGGAAAGGGCGGAGATGTGATTTTTGAAGTGGATGAAGGTCTCCGGACGTTAATGGATTTTCGCTATAAAAAACATTTTAAAGCTCCAAAAGGCGAAAACGGGATGTCTAAAAATCAGCACGGGAAAAATGCCGAACCCCTTGTTGTGAAAGTTCCTCCCGGTACTGTTGTAATAGATGATGATACAAAAGAAGTGATCGCAGATTTAACCGAGCACGGGCAAAGAAGCGTGATTGCCAAAGGAGGACGGGGCGGCAGAGGAAACACCCGATTTGCCTCGCCAACGAATCCGGCGCCTGAAATATGCGAAAAAGGAGAGCCGGGCGAAGAACGATATGTAACATTGGAATTAAAGCTTTTGGCTGATGTCGGGCTTGTCGGATTTCCGAGCGTTGGGAAGTCCACTCTTTTATCAGTTGTATCAAGTGCTAAACCAAAAATCGCTGCCTACCATTTTACAACGATTGTGCCGAATTTAGGTGTTGTTGAGACCGAAGACGGACGCAGTTTTGTGATGGCAGATTTACCGGGTCTTATTGAAGGCGCTCATCAAGGAGTAGGTCTTGGACATCAATTTTTGCGTCATATTGAAAGAACAAGAGTCATCGTTCATGTCATTGATATGTCCGCAATGGAAGGCCGTGATCCGTATGAGGATTACCTGACGATCAATGAAGAATTAAAACAATATAATTTAAGGCTGACGGAGCGGCCGCAAATTGTTGTCGCCAACAAAATGGATATGCCAAATGCTGCTGAAAATCTTTCACAATTTAAAAGAAAGCTGCAAGACAAAAATGTCAGCATTTTTCCAATATCAGCCGTTACACGCCAAGGAATTCGCGAGCTGTTATTTGCTATTGCCGATTTATTGGAAAAAACGCCGGAATTCCCTCTTTACTTTGACGAAACGGAAACATCTGCTCCGAATCGTGTCGTGTATACATTAAAGGATGAAAAGCCGAGCTTTACCATCAGCCGTGACAGCGATGGAGCGTTTATTTTATCAGGTGAAAAAGTTGAAAAGCTGTTTAAAATGACCGATTTTTCAAGAGACGAATCCGTTCGCCGTTTTGCAAGACAGCTTCGCAAAATGGGGGTAGACGACGCATTAAGAGAGCGCGGTGCAAAAGACGGGGATACAGTAAGGCTGCTGGAATTTGAATTTGAATTCATTGAATAAAACATTTTGCACATAAAATCTGTGTCCTTCATGCTTCATCGCATATGGGTGGGAAAGGAGACGGTAGATGAAAGACGAAATTTTTTATTTGGTAAGGGAAGATGTGCTGCCGGAAGCAATGAAAAAAACGCTCGAAGTGAAAAAGCTTCTTGAACGAGGCAAAGTCTCGTCCGTTCAAGAAGCAGTGCAGCTCGTTGACTTGAGCCGAAGTGCGTTTTATAAATACAGAGACGCGGTTTTTCCTTTTCATACTGTTGTCAAAGAAAAAATCATTACGTTGTTTTTCCATTTAGAAGATCGTTCCGGAACGCTGTCGCATTTGCTTAAAGTTGTGGCTGAAGCAGGCTGCAATGTGCTGACAATTCACCAAACCATTCCGATTCAAGGAAGAGCCAATGTGACTTTATCATTAAACACGAACGGAATGAAAGAAGATATGAACGTTTTATTATTAAAATTGCGGAAGCTAGAATTTGTAGAAAAGGTCGAACTATTAAGTTCAGGTGCATAGAATTAGGAAGGAAGATATACAGATGAAAATCAGCTATTTGGGACCGAAAGCAACATTTACTCATTTGGCCGTCTCAAAATTTTTTGAAAACGATGTAAAACTAGTCCCTTACCGAACGATTCCACATGTCATGGATGCAGTCGTCAAGCAAGAAACAAACATTGCCGTTGTTCCGCTTGAAAACGCGCTTGAGGGGTCGGTCAATCTTACAATTGATTATTTAATTCATGAAAATACACTGCATATTGTCGGTGAAATTGTTGTTCCAATCAAGCAGCATTTAATGGTTCATCCTTGCAGGAAGGATGATTGGAAAAAAATCGAAAAAGTATTTTCTCATTCACATGCTATTGCACAATGCCATAAATTTTTACATGAGCATATGCCGGATGTTTCGATCGAATATGCCACATCGACAGGAGCCGCTGCAGAATATATNCATCAACATCCGGAAGAAAATATGGCTGTCATTGCCAATGAGTTGGCGGCAAAAGAGTATGATTTAGCTATTGTGAAATATAATATTCACGATTATGATTACAACCATACACGATTTGTTATTTTACATCCGGATCAAGATTTTCAAATAGAAAATAACCACCATAATAAAGTCGGTGAAAAGACGACATTAGTTGTAACGTTGCCGACAGACCATGTAGGCGCCCTGCATCAAGTATTGTCTGCATTTGCATGGAGAAAACTGAATTTATCAAAAATTGAATCTCGTCCAATGAAAACGGGATTAGGAGATTACTTGTTTATTATAGATATAGAATCAAAAATGGATGATGTTTTAATACCCGGGGCAATCCAAGAACTGGAGGCTTTAGGCTGCGGCGTCAAGATTCTCGGAAGCTTTCCGGCTTATAAACTATAAAAAAAGCCGAGCATCCATTGCAGGATGCCTGGCTTGATTAATCAATGATCGTCACGAATTAAAAATCCTGCTTGATCAAGAGCTGCACAAACATCATTTAAAGTTTTTTCATTGTCGGCAAGAATGGTGTGCAAATGAATGCCGTTCGTTAATTCCGACAAATAAGAGGCGTTTGTTGTTTCGATTTTTTTTATGAACTCATCTACTTCTTTTCGATTGCTTACCATAATCGATGCGGTCAAGTCCCCGTACACTGGATGTTCAACGATCACATCTTTTACAGTCGCTCCGTAATCAACAATAATGTTCAATTCCTCCTTTGTTTTTTCCGGAGCGTGCTTGCAGGCAATAAGACGTTTCGCTTTTTTTGCCTCATTCGTTCTTTCTTTTAAATACATATATCCCTGACTTGTGGCTAAAATCGGTTCTCCGAGTGCTTTTAAAAGAGAAATATCTTGAACGATGACTTGACGGCTGACATTCGTCCGTGAGGCCAATTCCCCTCCCGTGATCGGCCGATTTTCATTTTTCAACCATTCGAGAATCACTTCCCTCCGCTTGTCCCCTAATATTTTTTCCATAAACACCAACCTTTCAAAACTCTTATCGAACGATGGATAGAATCGCATTGATAAGCTCATCGACTTCCGAGATTGTATTTGTAATTCCAAAGGAAATACGAATAAATTGATGAGCGGAATCTTTGTCAAAGCCGATTGAAAGAAGGGTTTTAGAAGGATGACTATTTCCAGCTTGACAGGCGCTTCCAGTTGAGACCGCAAATCCTTTTCGGTTCAATTCGAGCATTACAAATTGACCTTCTAAACTGTTTGTGACAACACCAACAATATTTGGGAGAACCTCTTTTTTCGTTTCATTGACAATCGTTATCGTGGGCAGCTGTTTCTTTAATTGGCTGATCAAATGCTGCTTGAGCTTGATGAAATGGTTAAAATGCTTCTCTCTTTGATTATAAAACTCATTTGCGGCAGTGACAAAGGAAAAAATGCCTGGAACGTTGACAGTGCCTGGACGAAATCCGTCCTCATGTGTTGTTCCGGGAATCACTGGCGACCAGCTTGCTGCTGGATGAATATACACTGCTCCTACGCCCTTTGGACCGTAAATTTTATGTGAAGAAAATGTATAGGCATCAGCATTCATCTCATCGACGGGAATCAACAGTTTTCCAAACGTTTGCACACAATCGGTATGAAAGTATATTTTCCTCTTTTTTAAAAACAAGCCAATTTCCTTTATATTTTGAATTGTTCCGATTTCGGAATTGCCGTGCTGGATGGTGACAAGGGCCGTATCTTCACGGATTTCTTCTTCAAGATGCTCCATTAAAATATTTCCATTTTGATCATGCTTTAAAAATGTAATGTCATATCCTTTCGCACGCAATAAAGACAAATAATGGTCAATGGATGCATGTTCAAGTGAAGAAGCAATAATATGCTTTTTGTTTGGCGTGCTATTTAATAATGATTGGATGGCCAGTATGTTGCCTTCAGAACCGCCGCTAGTAAAATAAACACCGTTTGGATCTCCTCCTAATAACGCTGCAAATGCTTTCCTTGACGCTGTCAATAGTTCATACGCTTTGCCGCCGATATCATGCAGACTGCTTGAGTTTCCGTAAGCAAATTTTGCCGCTTCGGTGTATGAAGCAATCGCTTTTTCACTCATGGGGGTCGTTGCTGCAAAATCAAAGTATATCAATTGTTTTCGCCCCTCTCTATTCAAGCCTTAAAAATTTTGTGAAAAATTCCTCTTGTCAATATTGTATTTTTGTGTAAATATATGTGTCAAGACATGTGTAAATTTATAAGGGGGGTTGTTGATGACNCATTATGATGTCATCATCGTCGGAAGCGGTATTGCCGCATTAACGGTTGCAAGCGAATTATGTGAAAAAATGAACATATTAATGATTACAAAAACGATGAAAACTAGTTCTAATTCTCATTTGGCTCAAGGTGGAATTGCATGTGCCATACATGAAAATGATCATAGCTGCCTTCATTATGAAGATACATTATATGCTGGGCGCTACCACAATAAAAAGGAAGCAGTTGAGCTGCTCGTACAAGAAGGAAAGGAAATTATTTCATCCCTTATGGAAGAGGGCTTTCCATTTGACAAGGACGAGCAAGGAAATGTGGATTTAGGAAATGAAGGGGCGCACTCCTTTCGCCGTATTCTCCATGCAGGAGGAGATGCGACGGGAAGGAAAATGGTAGAGCATTTTTTGAAAAAAATAACAAACCGGATAACAATCAATGAATATCAGTTTGTTTGTGATGTCGTTGTAAAGGACGGAAGGGCAGTTGGCATTATTACCAAAACAGCAGATGAAAATATACATGTCTATACAGCCTCCCATATTATTTTGGCAACCGGCGGCTGCGGTCAAGCTTATGAATGGACATCCAATCATCCGAACGCAACGGGAGACGGACTTGCCATTGCTTTTCGGGCTGGATGCAGGCTGATCGATATGGAGTTTACACAGTTTCATCCAACAATGCTTTATATAAACGGGACATGCAGAGGATTGATTTCTGAAGCGGTCAGGGGTGAAGGCGCTGTATTGATCGATGAAACGGGGCAAAGATTTATGAGCGAAATTCACCCATTAGGTGATTTGGCTCCTCGAGATGTTGTTGCCCGCGCAATTTATCGTAAATATCGGGATGGACATCAAGTGTATTTGGATATTTCAGAAATTCAATTTTTTTCCGAACGTTTTCCGACGATTGCTGAGATGTGTCGGCAAAATCGGGTAAATTTGAGCGAGAAGAAAATTCCTGTAGTGCCTGGCATGCATTTTTTAATGGGCGGAATTGAAACCGATTTAGTCGGCAGAACGAATATCGATCGGCTTTATGCTGTAGGCGAATTGGCGTGTACCGGTGTCCACGGGGCAAATCGTCTAGCATCAAATTCTCTTTTAGAAGGTCTTGTATTCGGAAAAAGGATTGCAAAATTTATACTGGATCAGCGGCTGTCTTCACAGGAGAGTTTTGGGGATTTCCATTGGAACGAACATGAAAAAACAGAGGTTCCAGAAAAAGGAGAAATACGCAAAATATTGACAAAATGGGTTGGAATCGAACGGACGCATGGAGAACTGGCATGGGCTGTTTCATGGCTGAAGCGATATGTCAAATATTTTCCATTAAATGCTATAAGTTATTCAATTGAAGAAATCGAACGGATTAACATGATCACAGCCGGATATTTAATAGCTAAAGGAGCTCTTTTACGAAAGGAAAGCCGCGGCGGCCATTTCAGGATCGATTATCCAGGGGAAAAACCTGAATGGCTGGAAAAACGAATTGTACAAACAAACGAGCAAAGGATAGGGGCGGTTGAAACATGAATCAAATAAAACTCGAGCAGGCATTGAAGCAATTTTTTATGGAAGACATAGGAGACAATGATTTGTCCAGCGATGCGATTTTCTCAGAAAACGACCGAGGATCGGGCGTCATAAAAGCAAAACAAAGCGGAGTTTTTTGTGGAGAAAACGTGGTGAAAACCGCTTTTTCGATGTTAAACCCCAACCTTGAAGTTCACATGTTTGTAAAAGATGGACATGAGCTGACAGCGGGGGAAGAGATTGCCGTCATAAAAGGTTCTATTCGTTCCATCTTACAAGGAGAGCGCGTAGTGTTAAATCTGCTGCAGCGAATGAGCGGGATCGCAACTTTGACAAAACAAGCGGTGCTGACGTTAAATTCAACGCATACAAAAATTTGTGATACAAGAAAAACAACACCTGGGCTGAGAATGTTTGAAAAGTATGCTGTCCGCATAGGGGGAGGATATAATCACAGATTTGGTTTATATGACGGGGTGATGATTAAAGACAACCATATTGCCTTTTGCGGTTCGATTACAAAAGCAGTTGAAAGGGTAAGAAATCGGGTCGGTCACATGGTAAAAATTGAGGTGGAGGTTGAAACGGAAGAGCAATTGAAAGAAGCAATTTCAGTACATCCCGATATTATCATGTTTGACAATTGCCCGCCTGAACAAGTGAAAAAATTTGTTGATATGACTCCGCCTGATATTATTACAGAAGCTTCAGGCGGAATTACGTTAAAAAATTTAGCGGATTACAAAGATACAAATGTTGATTTTATATCGCTTGGGTTTATTACCCATTCAGCACCTTCAATAGACATTAGTTTATCTTTTTCGGGGAGGAATGAGCTATGAATCTTTTTGAATTGTTGGATGCTTCAAAAACAGAAATGATGCCTGAAGATTATAAACATCGATCTGTGGAAGAATTGGAAAACCGTGTGATAGAAATTAAAAAGAAATTCGGAACAAGACTGATGATCCCAGGTCATCATTATCAAAAAGACGAAGTGATCCAATTTGCAGATGTAACAGGAGATTCGTTAAAGCTGGCACAAATAGCGCAAGAAACAAAAGATGCCGAATATATTGTCTTTTGTGGTGTTCATTTTATGGCAGAAACAGCAGACATGCTGACATCGCCTTATCAAAAGGTGATTCTTCCGGATATGAGAGCTGGCTGTTCGATGGCGGATATGGCAAATATCAAACAAACAGAAGCCGCTTGGAGCAAGCTGCAAGAGCTTTTTGACGACACGATTTTGCCATTAACATATGTCAATTCATCAGCAGAGATTAAAGCTTTTGTCGGTAAAAATGGCGGAGCAACGGTAACCTCCTCAAATGCTGAAACGATGCTGGCTTGGGCGCTGAAGCAAAAAAAGAGAATTTTGTTTTTACCTGATCAGCACTTAGGGAGAAATACTGCCTTTAAACTAGGTATTCCCCTTAATAAGATGGCTGTCTGGGATCCGATTGAACAAAAGCTGCATTATGATGGAAAAAGGGAAGATGTCGCCATCATCTTATGGAAAGGCCATTGCTCAGTGCATGAGAAATTTACAGTAAAAAATATTGAACATATTCGCAGCAAATATCCCGATATGAAAATTATCGTTCATCCTGAATGTACATTTGAGGTTGTTCAGATGGCCGATTATTCGGGATCCACGAAATATATTATTGATACGATTCAAAACTCCCCGAAAGGAAGCAAGTGGGCAATCGGAACAGAAATGAATCTAGTGAATCGGTTAATACAAAATAATCCCGACAAAGAGATCGTTTCTTTAAATCCATATATGTGTCCGTGTTTAACAATGAATCGAATTGATCTGCCCCACTTAGTTTGGGCGCTGGAATCAATCGATAAAGGAAAAATAATTAATCAAATCATTGTGGATGAATCAATTAAAGAGTATGCAGTTCTTGCATTAAATCGCATGCTGGATCATAGCTCATAAAAAGGAAAAATATTGCAATCGCCCATATGCATGCGGGATAGCAAAAGTACGAAGAACAATTTGAATGCCTGGGGTCCCTCCCCGGGTATTTTTATTTTTGTAATTTTTGCAGCATAAATCAGCAGCTGTGTACTGATATCGATATCAATTGGCTTTTAAAAAAGAGGATCGTTTTTCTTAGCCTTCATTTTTAAATCATAATCCCACTAAAATTTGCATAAGTTGTGATGAAGAAGATTTATGAATGTTTTGATTCGAAAGATGTATAGGCAGTACGTTTTCACAGGAGGGGGAAACAGTGAAAATCCACATTGTTCAAAAAGGCGATACACTATGGAAAATTGCTCAAAAATATGGAGTCGATTTCCAGGAGTTAAAAAAGTTGAATTCCCAATTGAGCAATCCTGATCTTATTATGCCAGGAATGAAAATAAAAATTCCAACTGGCGATGTGCCAATTAAAAAGGAAGTGAAACATGAATTAAAGAAAGAAGTGCCAAAAGTAGCTTTTAAAAAGGAAGGAAAGGAACATCCTTTTGCAGAGGAAAAACCTGTTGCTCCTATTGAGACGGAGGAACCGGAAGCAAAGGAGAAGCCGTCTAAACCATATGTGCCTCCCGTTCCAAAAGTTTATCAGCCTTACTATCCGAAAAAAACTGATGTAAGCAATTATTTTATGCTCAATATGCCGATGATGAATATCCATGAAGAAGCGGAAAAGTCTCCAACGCATCCCTATGCTTCAAAAGATTCCAAACCGCAGCTTCCGAAAAAGCCTGAAAATGTGTTTCATGAAGTTTTGGATAAAGGAGAAGAAAATAAAGAGGAGGACAACAAAGATATGACGAATCCGCAATTTTCGAATGTCAATCCATATTATGGAGGCCCAATGGCAGCCTTATTACGCGCCTGTCTGGCCAAATATTCCGAACCCTGCCCCGAATCAATTTGTAAGCCCACAACAATATGGCGAAGATTTTGATGATGATGATGAATATGATGAAGCGTATGGTTACGAAAACGTTGCACCTAATATTCCGCCCAATATTCCGCCTAATGTTGCACCTAACATTCCGCCAAACGTTTCACCAATACAATACAGTCCGCAACCCGTAGTTCCATATGTACCATATCCTGTTCTTTGTCCACCGTTTCCATTCTTAGGATGCCATCCGGTATCTCCTGTATATCCAGGATCAGGATTGGCGCCGACACCTTATGCTGCACCTTATGGAATGCCGCACGGTCAATGGGTAAGCCCGGAGGCGGCGGAAAATCAAGAATTTGCAGAGAATATACCTCATACTGGAGCTTTTCCGAGTCATCAGGATGACTGCGGCTGCGGAGGTCCTGTACCTTATGGATATCGAGCGGCTCCATTTGTACCATATGGAATACCGCATTACCCTTATGCTGTGCCTTACTATGATTATAACCAGTTCGTTGCACCGCAAGATGAAGAAGATGAAGATTAATTTTATTGGAGACGATGATAAAAATCGTCTCTTTTTTCTTTGAAAATTTCATGACATGATTTATTTTTCGTAAAATACAATATGATACAATAGATAATAAAAAGAAATGATGCTAAGGAAGGTGCATGACATAATGCAGGAAAAAATTGCAAAACTAATCGAATGGCTTCAAAATCAAGTAAAAAACGCAGGA
>JGI25329J36429_1001008_pt1 | contig 15099 bp, 15 predicted proteins | sample HigsolmetaAR204D_FD_36429 | JGI IMG/M metagenome (IMG submission 36429)
AAATCGGCCGCATGTTCGTCCGCCGGTTCGGCCTTCGGTTCGGGAAGGGGTGCGCAGGCAAGACCGTCCGATCCATGGAAAGAGGACGGGCCTTTGTCGTTCCGCCGGAAAACCGGCTCCCGTGCCCCCTTGGCGACGGGGATATCCGTCCGGTTCAAAAGCTCCAACACCTTCAACGTGTTTTTCGTCGTCTGTTCCACGGTATGATTGCCGAAGCAGGTGGTGATCCCGAGCACTTCCAGCTCCGGCGAACGGAGGGCATAGACGAGCGCAAGGGCGTCGTCAATGCCGGTATCCACATCCAGGATGACTTTTTTCATTCGGTTCACCCGCAAATGTTTTTGTTCCGGTTTAAAGGGGTCCCATTGAAGCGGGACGTCCCTGTCCGCATGACACTTTCTGCGCAGGGATCGTTCCGTTTCCTCCCTATTTTGCCAAGGCATCGATGAAACGGTTGAAAAACCTTTCGTAGTCCGCTTTTACGCAAACGAGGACATTCGGTTCGGTACCCCTTCCGATGCGCAAATCCGCGACCGTCGCTCCCAAGGAAAGGGTTCCCTTCGTTTCGATTTGGACTTGCATCGGCACTTTTTCCGCCAGGGAAGGATCCAAGGCGACGGCAACGGCCAAGGGATCGTGGAGGGGGCAGCCCCGTTCTTCCCAGTACCCTGCATAGGCGCCAAAACGGAATTCGAGCAGTTCTTTCACGACCCGGGCAATTTTTTGGCCGCCCGCATCTTTCCGGTATTTTTCTTCGAGAAGTTTCAGATGCCTTTCCGTAAAAATGGCCTTCATCGTCACATCCAGCCCGACCATCGTCAGCGGAAATCCGGCGGAAAAAACCATATGGGCGGCCTCCGGATCGCCGGCGATATTCCCTTCCGAAACCGGGGTCACATTGCCGGGGACGCGGATCGCGCCGCCCATGATGACCACTTCTTTTACCTTTTCCGGAAGCCGGACGTCCTTGGCCAGCGCCAGCGCCAAATTGGTCAGCGGGCCGAGGAAGAGGAGCGTCAATTCCTCCGGATATTCCTCCGCTTTTTGGACGATAAAATCCGCGGCGTGACCCGGCTGGACGGATCGGGCGGAATCCGGAAGCTCCACATTGCCCAGCCCGTTTTCCCCATGGAATCGGACGGACGGGCCTTGCCACGGGCGAAACAGCGGTTGTTCCGCTCCTTGGAAAACGGGAATATCCTCCGGCGCACCGGCCAGCTCCAAGATTTTTAACGTGTTTACCGCCGCCCGTTCCGCGGAAACATTCCCGAAAACCGCCGTGATCCCCAGCAACTCCACATCCTGTTTCAACAAGTAGAGGATGCTTAACGCATCGTCAATCCCCGTATCCACATCCACGATCACTTTCTTTTTCCGCGCCAAATTCCGCACCTGCCAGTCTTTGTTATGAAGGAATGGTTTCTTCCGCATTGTTTCGGATGGAAAAAGCGGAAACGGTGTCAGATACATATCTGCTGATTCCCATCATTGGAAATAAAAAAAGCATGTGTATTTTACAAAAATGAAGGAGTAAAAAACAATTTGTTGCCAACAAAAAAAGGTTTCTACTTACTAAACGTTCATTTTCGGTTTTATGTCCGAAAAGGACTGGCGAACGCAATCAAAGATTTTCGGCCGAACGGTTAAACGATTTCGACATCTTTAATAGGTAAAAGATTGAAATTAGAGGAACAGATAGACAATGAAATCTTGTTTTCCATCTGTCAAAAGTAAGATACAAACTTAAACCAAAACCTCAACGGCACAGAAAGCGTCCAGGTCACGGAACCCTTTCCTTATGGTTTCAATCCCTTAAAGGTAAGATACAAACGCTCTGGTTACGGCCAAGCTCTATATCGAAGCGGGACTGTTTCAATCCCTTAAAGGTAAGATACAAACGCATATTTGTTTGCAACGCTCATCTCATCAAACTGGTTTCAATCCCTTAAAGGTAAGATACAAACCCGGGACAAATGGCGGAGGTTGCCGAATATTACTGTTTCAATCCCTTAAAGGTAAGATACAAACATCGGCTTCTATACACCTTCAACAGGCGCAAGACATAGGTTTCAATCCCTTAAAGGTAAGATACAAACCGGCCGGCAAGAAGCTATTTGATGGTGTTTATTTTGGTTTCAATCCCTTAAAGGTAAGATACAAACTGAACTCGAAAAAGCGCGCGATCATGAAGATTCACGGGGGTTTCAATCCCTTAAAGGTAAGATACAAACATGATTAACAATACCACTATTTTAGAAAAAATCAATATGTTTCAATCCCTTAAAGGTAAGATACAAACTTCTTTGCCCATTGATGACCCGAAAAACGAACTGTGGTTTCAATCCCTTAAAGGTAAGATACAAACAAGTGTAATCTAAAAATTTGCAATCAATGTTTTCTTGTTTCAATCCCTTAAAGGTAAGATACAAACTTAGCGGATTGAACATCTATTTCCATGTCGTTATAACAGGTTTCAATCCCTTAAAGGTAAGATACAAACGCTTCGCAATACGTACTCGACTTTTACAGCCAGCAAAGTTTCAATCCCTTAAAGGTAAGATACAAACGGAAAAATTTTTGATGGGATAGGAGGTTGAAAAAATGAGGTTTCAATCCCTTAAAGGTAAGATACAAACCCCAAAAAACGTTGAAAAATCGAGGGTTGGAAAAAAATCCTAGTGTTCTTAATCAGCATTATAATTCATGGGTGTTTTTTTATCAATAGCGGGGGAAACGTTGATGCAACTGCATTTCGGGGGATTTTCCGCAGGAAAACCGATTGTCGTCGATCCCCCGGGTTTTGTGCGCTATTGGGGGTCGACGACAAGAGGAAACGGGGGCTCTTCCATTATCAACTTTACACCGACGGCAGCGCATCGGCAATCCGGCAAAAGATCCACCGCCAAATCCGACCCGAGTCCTTACACCAATAATCGGCATCACTTTCCCGCCGGCTTGACCGTCAATCCAACACTCTCCGGTCATAAAATGATGCCGGATCCCTGATTTCACGTTCATTTATGGAAGCGTTTAAATTGCTTTCCGGTTATCAATGATGCCGGATCCCCCCACACGGTTTTCCCCGGACGGTCAATCCAAAACTTCCCCGGCCCGATCCACATCTTCATCACGGTACTGAAAAATATCCGCATCCTTGCCCGCCGCAGCGCGAATAAATTTCAAATCTTCTTCGCCGACATTCGGGATGAAAGCGGACGAACCCCAATGTTCCGCTGAAAAATAGATTTCCCCTCCCCTTTTAAAAAAGACGGTGAACCACTTGTATTGATTCTTTTCATTTAAACCCCGGTTCAATAATAAATCTTTCACTTCCGGCGTGCACTTCGTGCGGATGATCGTCGGGTTTCCCCCATCGACATCTGCCTGATCCGAAACGGCGGCCAGTTCCCGGATGCCGTCCGTCTCGTCTTCCCAACAATGGACTTCCAAAGATTCGCAGTTTTCCATAAAACGTTCCATGATTTTTCGCAAAGCGCCGTAATTTTCCAAATAAGGGTGAATGCCCTCTCCATCCATTTCATGCGGAAACTGAATACGCAAATGGATTCCCATAACCCTCCCCCATCAACGGAACCCGGTAAAGAATCCTCCGGCGATTCCAATTTCATTTGAATCACCCGCCGCTTCATGGTTTCGGGCATCAGCCGGAAGAGGAATCCTTCCGTCTTCGCGCACCCCGATGCTTGCCCGGAAAAACCGGTGGGATGAAGCGTAACAAACGTCCGGTTACCTTTTAAACCTTTCTCTTCCCCACTACTTCCACGTATCTTCCCTTCCAAAGAACTTTTTTCCGGATATGGGTCTGGTATGTCGAATAAAGCATAACCGTCAGGAAAAACAAAAGCGGGACGAAATAAAGAACAGGCATCCAAAATCCGTAATTTCCCGCATGCCTGGCCAGATACATGATTTCCAGCACATAAAGAAAATAGCCGGCCAGCAGCGGGACAAACCATTCCGTTTGGATAAAGAACGGAAAAGCGGCGGAAAGAACGAGCCCCACCAACCACCAAATGATGAATGCCAGCGTCGCCGGGCGGAAGTTCGAGACGCCGGGTGCGGCGGACTTGGCGAACCCTTCCAGCTCGCTCTTCAATCCCCCGGGATACATGCGGAATCGGACCGTATCTTCCCCGATGTAATTATGCACCGGGATCCCCGCCTCCATAAATTTTCTCCCCAAATTCAAATCCTCGACGACTTCCGATCGGATGCTGGCGTGTCCGCCGATTTTCTCATAATCCGACCGGGAGACGAGGATACAGGATCCGTACAGCCCTTTTTTCGGATTGTTTCTTTCGAAAGGCGACGTAAAAACGAAGATGGAAAGGAGATTTAATAGCAGTGCGAGCCGTTCGTACCATTTTTCCGTTTGGTGAAAGGGAACGACGGACAAGGCCCCGCCCGTTTTTTCCCTGCATTTCACCAGACGCGCCAGCGCTTCGGGAGCCAAACGGATATCGGCGTCCAGAAAGGCCAGCAACTCGCCGCGGGATTGGAGAAAGCCGTTCCAGACGGCCCACGTCTTTCCCGTCCAGTTTTCGGGCGGCTCCGTGACGCGGACGACGCGGGCTCCGAACTTTTCGGCGATTGCTGCCGTCCGGTCGGTGGAGCCGTCGTCGGCGACGATGATTTCCATCGGTTTGTAGGTTTGCCTTTGCAAGGACGCGAGCAGGTGCGGAAGGTTTTTCTCCTCGTTTCTCGCCGGGATGATGACGGATACAAGCGGTTGCTTTTCCGGTTTGCCTTCGGCGATCGGCAAAGAATTTTTTCGGAAAAGCATCAATCCCGCCGCACAGCCGGAAAGAAGAAAGAAAATGAGCAGCAATTTCATCCCAACTTTCTTAAAAATTTTCGGGAATACGGTGGTGCGATGGAAGTATCGGACTATAAACTATTTGTTAAAACTTTGTAATTCTTTTTCACTTTTTTTCTTAGACTTCTTTCAGGCTTTAAGGAGGTTTTCTTTTGAACAATACTTTTTTTCCCGATCATTGTCGCCTTTCTTGCCGCTTTCACGGTTTGGCCAGCCGTGCGGATCAAAAAGAAGAAAAAAAGATTCCTAAAGGGTAAAGCATCGCCTTAATGATGCGTATGACCGTTAAACCCTTCCGGTACAAAAATTTCCAGAAATCGTTCCACATTTACAATTATATCGATGCGTTGGAATTTTTACATCTGCCATACGAAAAACCGTTCCCTTACCGAATGGAAGTCCCTCCGGATGCGGAATTTGCCGGTCTTGCCTCCCCCCTGCCGTCTGAAACGACCGTTTCCGCCGCCGGCTTCAGGCCGTTTCTTTCAAATATGTTGAACAGAAATATATTGGACTGTGGTGCCGGTTTCCCCGGCCTTCCTGAAATGATCTGCTGTCTGCCGTGTCAAGGATATTTCTTCCATCGTGGCCGGTTGGGCATGTTCCAAGCGTTCTCCCCCTCTATCCTGCAGGAATACCCGCAGAAAACGATGTGGGCCGGATTATGGACAACCGGTTTAAAGTAAGCGGGGACAAGGCACGCCCCATTACATCTATGTGCATTCCATTTATTTCAGTTCAACCGAAAGACAATTTTCGTCGAGAAAACCGGAAGGCGGAGGCGGAAAAGAAAAAGCTTGAGTCCTGATTATCAGGACCCAAGCCGATTTTCGCATGTGCCGATCGGCGGCTGCCCGGCTTCGGTTTAAACATCCCGGGCGGTATTATTTTGTATGGTTCAAACTCTTTCATTCGCATCGTCGGTTTCAATATTCCGGATGTTCAACCGTCCGCGGTTTTTACTGTTGATGGATCCGCCTTTTCTGGATGCGGTACACGCTTATGCCCGAGAGCGTCAACAAGATTCCGGCAAAGAGCCAGTTGAAATCGCCGGCGGCCGTATCGGGCAGGCGTTTCCCTCCTTTATCGGCCGGCTCCCCTTGCCGGTCTCCGTTCTTGTCTCCGCCTTCCTGGCCTCCCGGAACCGCCGGGACGTTTTTGTCCGTTTCTCCGGTTCCTTCGAAAACCGCGTAAGTGCTTAAACGGAGCGTTTCTGCCACGGCGACGCCCGTTTTCGGATCATAGACGGTCTTCAAGTCTTCCCTTTCTGTCCATTTTTTCTTTTCTTCGTCATAATAAAGGACTTTTACATTCTTCGGATTTTTTACCTTCGATTGATCCACGGTAAAATACAGTTTGGCCGGACGGTTTTTGTCGAATTTCGCCACTTCTTTTCCGCCCTGCTTGATTTCAAAGGAATAGATGCCGCTCAGCGCTTGGACTTTCCCATCCAGATCCTTCCTTTTTTTGATCGCCACGGTCGCATCGCCGCCGTCTTCGAAATAAGCCGCGGGCAATTCAATGGCCGCCGCGCCGCTCTTGACATGGACGGCAACGTTCTTTTCTTTTAACGATCGGACTTGCTCCCGGCTGAATTTTAAGAGAGCCGTGCCCCCGATATCTACGGTAATCTTGCCGTTACGTGCGACCCGTTGGACATCTTCGTCCTTGACGGCGGCGACCCCGTCCTTAACGACCGGCTCTGCCGTTACATTCGGTTCTCCTGCCGTCGCAGGAATGAGAATGGGAAAATAGGTTCCCATCTCATAGGTTTGCGTCTTAATGATAAAGTGGAACAGGATGGTATCGATGCCGGGGATCCTTTTTAACGTTGCGGTGTTTGTTTTCACGATATCGATATCATAAAAATCTTTTCCGTATTCGATGCCTTGGCCGAGGATCTGATAATTTTTCGGCAAATTCCATTTCCACGTCAATTTGATCGTATCTCCGCCGACCTCCACATCGGCTTCAAGCAGCCGGTCATGAAAGATTATGACGCCTTTATCCTGCAAGGTCCGGATGACGTTCCAGTTTGTCGAACCGTCCCGCAAATCCAGGGGATTTCCTATCAAATCGGCGAATCTTAGGCTCGGCATATCCAATAATGCGCTTACATCCGTGATTTTGTTATATTGCAGAACCAGGGTCCTCAGATCCTGCAGACCCTTCAAAGCGGAGATATCGGTAATTTGATTATTTGACAAACCTAAAATGGCTAAACCTTTATGATTTGCCAACGGTCGGATATCGGCGATTTTCGAATCGGGAATGGACACATCATACAAATTTGAGATTTTTTCGAGCGGGGACAGATCATCGATATCCGAATTCATGATGTCCAAGGTGCGCAAGTTGACGAAATATTCCAACCCTTTTAAACTCGAAATATGCACATCACCATCCACGTACAAGTATTCCACTTTCTCCGCGTCGGCAGGTGTAATGGGCCCTTCCTTTTTGCCAAGATTTTTCCGCACGGCTTTTTCCAGATCGGGATCTTCAAATCTGATCCCCTGTTCGCTTTCCGCCTTGGCCGGGAATGCGGAAAAAGGCAGGAATAGAAGGGCAAGTACGATGATGAATGATTTCATTTTTTTACAGATCATCACTATAATCCCTCTCTTTCACATTTATGGTAATATAAGGAATTTAATTCCATTATAATAAACGGATTGTTTTTAATCAACGGAATTTTTTGATAATAAATGGAATTTTTTGATGAGCAGAAATCCCGGATGGATCTGAATATTTCCCAGCAGCTCGGTCTAAACTTTGCGCGATCCTTCCGTATTTGACTTTTCACGGGAATCTCTGTGAATATCCCTATTCCTGTGCCGCGCCCCATCCATTTCAAAAGAGGCGGTATGCCGCTTCGCGGATGGCCCCGTTCCGGAAAATTCAGAAAAAACTCCGGATAAGAAAGCGCCGTAGAGCCGTCTTCACAAATGCGAACTTTACATCTGTCTACTTCCGGATCGCGAAAAGCTCACAGAGCCGGCTTCAAAAAGCGATAGGCCCATTCCGATTGCTTCCGAATTGCAAAAAGCGTCTTTAGATGGGCTTCATTTAGAAAGAATCCGTTCAAACTGTTTATTGCCGGATCAAAAAACCAACCGGAAACGGGCCATCTTGTCGTTTTCGCCGCATGCTTTTCCGGCCATCCCCTTTGATCCTTGCCATGTCCCGTGAACGGACAAAACCGTTGAAAAACTCCCTGCCCATTGGGTAAAATATATTGACGGCAAAAATCGAATTCCGATTAGAAATGAGGTTTACCGATGGGAACGTTTGGAGTGAAACCGTCCATCTACGGATTGACGATAGATGAATTGGCCGGATGGCTGACGGAAAGGGGCCAGAAAAAATTCCGCGCCGAACAGATTTGGGACTGGCTGTACCGGAAACGGGCCAGGAGTTTTTCGGAAATGAGCAATGTGAACAAGGAGTGCCTCGCCCTCCTCGAAGAAAATTTTGCGCTCGGAACCATCGATTTGCAATTGAAGCAGGTGGCCAAAGACGGTACGGTGAAATTTCTCTTCCGGCTGCGGGACGGGAATTTGATCGAAACGGTGCTGATGCGCCAGGCTTACGGCCTTTCCGTCTGCGTCACGACCCAGGTCGGCTGCAATATCGGCTGTTCCTTTTGCGCCAGCGGCCTGTTGAGAAAGGTCCGCAATTTGGAGGCCGCGGAAATCGTGGAACAGCTGATGCAAGTCCAATTTTTCCTGGATGAGGCGGGAAAGGGCGAACGGGTCAGCCACGTGGTCGTCATGGGGATCGGCGAACCCTTCGACAATTTTGACAACATGATCCGGTTTGTCAAAGTCATCAACCACCCGAAAGGGCTGGCCATCGGGGCGCGGCATATCACCGTCTCCACGAGCGGCATCGTCCCGAAAATTTACGAATTCGCCGATCTGGATCTGCAGGTGAATCTGGCCATTTCCCTGCACGCGCCGAACAACGAGCTCCGCAGTTCGATCATGAAAATCAACCGGGCCTATCCGATCGAAAAGATCATGGAAGCGATGGATTACTATTTGAAAAAAACGAACCGCCGGGTGACGATCGAGTATATAATGCTGAAGGATGTCAACGATCATGTGGAAGAAGCCCGGCAGCTGGCGGAACTTCTCAAAGATAAGCGGAAACTGGTGTATGTCAACCTCATCCCCTACAACCCGGTTTTCGAGACCCCCTATCAACGGAGCACGAAGGAAGCCATGTTGGCCTTCTACGATACGTTGAAGAAAAACGGGATCAACTGCGTCATCCGCAAGGAACACGGGACGGACATCGACGCCGCCTGCGGACAGCTGCGGAGCAAACAATTGAAAAAAGCCAATTAACCATGGGAAGCCTTTCGGGCCGGGACTTTCCGGCCGTGCGAAAGGCTTCTTTGCTTTTCATCCGGTTGCTTAAAGGAATTTATTTCCTCCGAAAAGGTACGTATGTTCCGCTGAATAGCCCCCTCCTGCCGGCCGCCTTTGTTGAAGAAATGACAAACCGGCGACGGTTTGGAAGATTCGCGATGCTCTTTTCATCAATCCCTTTCCAGGGAATCACCATTATCCCGCAAATATCGAGTCTTTCGGTTTAAATCCAAAACATTTACAATCAAAACATATTTTAAAAAAATTTGACAGTTATTTAATCGATGTCGTATTATGGCTGTGGAGGGCTAAACAATTTCGAAAAAACAAACAACTTGGAACAAATTTCACCGAAAGCCGGCCATTTGTTTTTACTCCGTTTGGCTAATCGTGTTCCTTTTGTTTATTTTTTGATTCAGCAACCTTTCCATTGGCAAAAGAAAAATCAAAAGACCAAACACATCGAACAAAATCCAAATCCCTTGAAACCCGATTTTGAAACCTTCGATGGTGAATCCTTTGGATGGGATGATGATTTGTTGGAATAAAATGGCGCCAAAAATCCCGCCGAAGTGTCGGGGCATATGGATGAAAGCGCCGAACCCATATCATATTCGGATTGCGTGACGAGAAGAAGCGGATATGCAACGATTCCGTTCGTGAATCCGTAGAAAAACTTGAAGCCAACAACGGCAAGCCCGTATAGACAGGATGTCGCAATAAGAAAAAAAGAAACAAAAGTGCTGGAGAGCATACGGACAGCGAAGAGTGTTTTGTATCGGGCGCGGACGATGGATTTCGCCGCGAGCATGTTCCCGACGGAACTTCCTATCAAAACAGCACCGGGACGGAATGAACGACAGATTCCGGAAAACGGAACACGCCGGCGGCGAAAGCGACGATGTTGTTGCGAAGCCGAATTTGGCGGCACCGAACAAAAAACGAAAGGAATACCAAATTCAAAAACAGTCCTTATGTAACAAATCGGGATGGAAAAGTTTCTGTTCCGATTTGGCGTAACGCCATCTAAAACGCGAACAAGGAAAGGACGCGCCAACCGAAAAAACGCAAAACGCAGCCACGTCCCGAAATATTCAACGACGGGGGAAAACGATAGCGAGAAAGACACAAAAACAGGTTTTGGAGAAGGAACCGGAAATCCGCGGACCGTATCTTTCAACGACTTTTTCATCATCCAAACCGGTTCGATAGGAAGAAAAAACGGCAAACATCAAAAGCGGAATAACAAAATTGCCCTTCCAGCCGAATAAATAAACGAAGAGGTTTCCAATAAGCGGTCCGGCGAGTACCCTTGCGGTGTTGGCCGAAAATCGATGGCCGTTCGGTCCTTTCGTTCAAAATTCTTTCCGAGGAAGGCGGGGACTGAAACCAACACGAATCCGCCGATGCCGGATTAACCCTCCCGAACAATGGCATCGCAAAACTGTTCGCGAACACGCATCAGATGAATCCGCGCATCGCCAAAAATACGGAGAACCGGAACCACTTTTTCAAAGAACCGTTGTTTGCGAAATATCCTGCGGCCGGCCAAGGCGAGCGTTGCCGACATAAAGACAACGGAAAACCGGCCGATATGGCCGTGTGCGGAAAAAACGGAGGCGAAAACGGGAAGCAAGCCCAAAACCACCGTGTATTGGACGCCGGTGTTGAAGCTGAAAAACACCAACGAAAAATCGGCGATTCCTTTTTTGCGGACCGTTCCATTCTTCGCAGTCTCCTTTCCCGGCAAAAAATAACAGCCCTAAGGCGCCGGCCGACGGTTTGGAAACGGATGTCAAAACATTTTTCAACTGCACCCGGCGATTCCATGTTTTATCGGAATTTTTCCACAAAAACGGCGTTATTATCCAAAACTTTTTGGTTTAGGTCGATTTCATTTTTTACACTCAAAATTTAGGCAAATTTTTGATTTAGTGCTATTATCCAAAGAAATAGACAGAGAATAGCTATCTCCAATTAGGCAGGTGTTTTTTTATGGAAAACGTAATTTTCATTTCATTGTTTACTTTTGTTTTGACTTTCATGTTGGGTTTTGCTTCATCTTATTATGTTTCTTCTCGTGTTGGTTATTTGCTAGATAGGGGGTCATTGATGAGAAGAGATTTGTTTTCTATTCCTTTAATCATGATAACGCCAATATTGGCTTTTTTCATAATGCTTGCAGGTTGCACCAACGAAGCCGAAAAACCGTCGGATTCGCAACCGAAACAGGTGTCCCAAAATGAAGAAAACAAAGGAAACCAATCCGGCGAGAAGAAAGGAACATCGGAAAATTCGAACAATAAGAACCAAACTCCTGCATCCGAAGAGAAAGACGTATTTGTCTTGAATGTGGATGGCGTTAAAAAAGAAATCAAAACGATGGATATCTCCAGGGAGTTTGAATTAGGGACGGAAATTGTTTTTAAAGGACCCTATGACTTGGTGGATGATACCGGATATAAAGATAATCCTATTGCAGGTATTAGAAAAACCTTCGGAAGCGGCCTCGGCGATTTTTCGTTGACCATCGAGGAAAGTGGTGCCACATATGGAGAATTGATGATTCAAGCATATGCCCAAGGTAATTTGCCTGGTATTGATGTATATAATCCAAATTTTCAAATGGTAGATATCAGCAATATTCCTGGACTCAAAGATAAATTCGTTTCTCTTATGTACTTTGTGGAAACGAAAGATAATAATGGAAAAGTGCCTGTAGCAAGGCATTATGTGTTCCATGCGATGACCATGGAACCGAAAGAAATGCATCTGATACTCCATTTTTCCATTCCGGAAGAGGATTTCACGAAGGAAAAGGAAGCGCTGATTTACGAAATCGCCAAAACCCTGCAAATCAAAAAATGGGGCACTTGGTAATCGGAATCCCTGCGGAGCGAAACCGCGGGGATTTTTTTTCTTGATTTCTCCCGAATCTCTGGTATTATCGGGCAAATCGGCACTGTTTTCCAATAGAAAGGAGTGTTTGCCCGATGAAAGGAAAGATGGGGATGGCCGCCCTTTTCGTATCGGCTTTCCTATATTTTGGCTTCCTAGGGGACCATGCGGCTGCGTTTTATACGCCGGAACCCATTGACCCCGGCTGGGGAGGGGGAGGTGGAAGCGGCGGCGAGACCGATTACTGCGGAACGGAAATCGACCCGTCCCGGCCCTACGGGGACCCGTATGAAGGTTCGCCCTTCCAGGAAGAAACCACGACCGGCTACAGCATCACATTTATCGGAAGCCAGCCGGTGTATCAAGAAACCCTGTCCAAATCCGATTTCCGGCTGTACAAGCATATCGAAGTGGCCGAAAAAGTCCGTGTTTACCAAAAATATTATTATGAGTCGATTAACGGCGGCACCTGCGACGAAGTGAGCGACGGCATCTACATTAAAACCGTTACCAAAAGCACGGAAACGAAAAAAGAACAGCTCTCCAGTTCCAATCTGTCGCTCTCCACCCGGGGAAGCAAGGGAAGCGGCACCATGACCTATGTGGCCGCCTATTCCGTGAACGGCAATGAAGTGGCGCGGAAGGAAGTGGATACCTATTGGGTAAAAAGCGTGGATGTCAAATTAAATACCAGTCTTCGGGATTGGCATATGGAGCCCGGCAGCTACTTCGGCCTATTCACTTGCACCGTCACCTATGGCAACGGAAAGAAATTCCCTTGTGACGAAGATAACAACGATGTAAACGGGGCAAAAGCGTTGATTGAAAATAAAAGAACCTCTTCGCTGGAAAAAAATATGAGGTCCGTGGCCAGTCAAACCGTCGACAAGAGCCAAGTCCTGATAAAAAACCAATATGAGAAAAATAGACCAGGTCCATATGGAAAAAAAGAAAGAATTTATTATACTGACGAAATTCTTTTCAAAAGTAGGTTAAAAGGAACGTTAGAATCTTCAACGCTCTCCGATGTGAGAGGCGGAACCGGCGTGGTCTACCGATACCCCTTCGGCGACTTGTACGTGGTCGCCTACAAAGATAAACACACCGGAAAAAGCGATTACGATTATGTTAGGGCCTGGCATCTCGCCTTTGTGGACGTGGAAGATGAAACGCGGAGTCCCAACAAAAAAGAAATCTACGACCAGCATCATGTCTGGTCGCAAAGCCACGACAGAACAAAACAAATAATCGGAAACGTTACTTGTAAAATCTATTATTTTGGTCCGGTCGACGCCTGGGATTGTGTCCCAACCATTAAAGAAAATTCGATTGTTAAAATCGACGGAAAAAATTACGCTCACTCCAGCGGTACGTACCGCATGGCCAATATTTATAGTGGATACCATTCCGTCGGGAACTATTATGAATTTATTTACTATACTTTTTCTTATAGCGACGGTCAATACAACGCAAAAGACGAAGATTACCGTTTAATTATCTATGCTCAAAAGACAAAAGTCAACAACATGGTCGTCGAAATAAAGGAAAAGAGTAACGGTCCCGCGGAAGCCCAGGTCAAATCCACGAACCCCGTGCAGACCGTCATCGTAAAAGAAACCCATAAAAACGGAAAAGCGACACCGAAGACCTATTCCACCGGCACGCCCGAAGACTTTTATTGGCACGCCTATGCGGAAACCTACGAAAATTTCGTGAAGCCCAGCTGCGAAGTCACCTACGCGCCCAGCAAAGTCAATCCGTCATACATCTACAAAAGGAATTGCTCGAATATGATGTTTTACGAGTTTTCTTCGGTGACGCATAATGACTTGTGTATCATCGACTGGGAAGATATGACCGTTGCCCCTTGCGATGATGCAAACAAGGGGACGAACCCCGGAAGCGACGATAATATGGTCGGCGCCCAATTCACCTACAGCTATGGGCAGCCGGTAAGGGAAGCGCGATACATTTATCTCGACAACGGCGCCATGGCTTATCAAACCATTTTGTTCTTATACCCGACCAAAATCGATATCAAATTCTCGGATGATTACACGTATCAGGATGAACCCTATCCCACGACGACCTGTACGAAATATTATCCCGGCGCGCCCAAATACGGCGTCAACGCCTTTACCCGTTCTTGCTTGGATACGATGTACATCACCAAAGACACCGGTCAAAATAACAAAATGGGCCAACCGAGAAAAATCACGTTCAAATATGTCAACAACAATTATTCGGACCAAGCGACCCTGACACGGGTGTATGCCAACAAATTGACGATTCAGGCGCCGGCAAAAAGCGGAAAATCCGGGTTCAGAGGGTATTTCTATGCCACGCTGACCTGGCAGGACGGCACGACGAAAGACGTTTCGAAGAAACGCAACATGTGGCGTTCCTATGTAACCAATACGGGCGAGACCGTCAACTACATCGGCGAATCGTGGGAAAACGGGTATGTCGATACCAAAGGCGAACGGCATAAACCGAGGGCCATCAACGATTTCTACATCCCCGACCCGATAAGCAAGAATTACACCATTGAAGCGGTTTATCCGAAAACGGTCTACAACAACGGCCTGTATCCCGGTCAAAACTACGTCACCGACGTCTACGCCCCGGCCACCGGAAGAACGACGTTCCGGTTGATTGGTATCAAGAGAATCTGACGTACCCGAATACCAGAAAGATCAAAATCCCGCCGTACCGGCTGGAGCCGATTATGCCAACTTGGCAACATTCAAAAATGGTTCTGCCGCCGAAGTATTATCCCGTCCAACACATAAACGGGAAGGCTTCCGGCGGCAAACCGGTTAATACACCGATTCTTCCTGTTCCGCGGACGGGGGTCTCCGTAAGAAGAACCATCCGCACAGCTGCAGAACGAAAAACCGGTCCTTTGTCAAATGTTGGGGTGGGGGCCTGCGGCCTTACCCCACATGGACCCCGATTCTTTTATACTTGTATGTAAGCAGGATCCTT
>JGI25329J36429_1001010_pt1 | contig 15096 bp, 14 predicted proteins | sample HigsolmetaAR204D_FD_36429 | JGI IMG/M metagenome (IMG submission 36429)
AACCCTGTCATCTTCGACAAATCTTCAGAAAATAGAGCATTGTTCAGCTTGTAATCATAATGGATAATGGCCGGTTCAGGTGAAGTTGGAATATGGTGGACAAGCCATGTTTTCAACCGTTCCAACTCGGGAAGATCTTCCGTTTTCACTCGTTCAAAACGAGCGATCCAGCCATGCACTTGCCGTTGCAGAAATCCTTCCGGCTTCGTCATTTTCTCTAGTATCGTTCCTTTATAAGGAACAGAGTGAAGTTTCACAAGGATATCGACCATCATCTCAGAAATGCGTTTTCCTAATGCCGGTGCGGGTTTCATTCCTTCCGGAAAATCTGTATCTATTAAAATCCCTTCTTTTTTTTCCATCAAAATAAATGGCTTTCCCACAATAGAATCATCTTCGCAAAATAGAAATGGCCGCGGCGCCAACGGAAAATGATCTGCTAAAACGGATAGAAATTGATGCTCCCGTTTCATATCATGAGCTTTCGGAGCAACAGGCCCCATAGGCGCTCTCCTTAATACCGCCTCCCATTTTCCTATGTTTAATGCATATGTGAGGTTGGAGGCTCCCGTGCCGAATTGCCGGATCTCTAACGGCGAATCCGGTAAATCCTTAAAATTCTTGCGTAAATACGCTTCCAATTTTTCTTTATTCAGTTCCTCTCCTTTTCGTACAGGGATGATATGGGACAATCCGTCTCACTTCCTTTTCACCGATTCCGTTTCTTCCAAATGCTGATGTAAAAAGTTTCTCAATTCTCGCGACAAAGGTTCGCTTTGCTGTGTATCGAAGTTAAAATAGACGACCACTGCTTCGGCTTGAGCGATAAGTTTACTAGTATATTTGTCTTTTATTTCGTGACTTAACGTAAAGCTTTTTGTTCCGATTTTTTTGATCGACGTCGTGACGACCAGCTTTTGATTATAATAGGCTTGAGCAACAAAATCACAGCGTGTGGAAGCCAATATAAAACAATGATCCAAATGGGTTTCTTCCAAAAAATCCAGACGCGCTTCCTCTAAATAAGCAAAATAGCTAGTATTATTCACGTGCCCTAAAGCATCCGTTTCGCAAAAACGAACACGGATTTCCGTTGACCGCAATGGATTTCCTCCTTTATCGATGAGATAAAATGCTTCCCTTTTTCTATGATCGTTTGAACATCTTCTTTGATGGCTTTTGGCTTAACGGTCTCAAAACCGTCGAATGCAGCCGACATTGACGCTGGATGCTTTTTTTATCCTGACTCTCACTGCTATTTTCTTCACAGGTCCCGATAGTTCTAACGCTTGACACATTACCCACCTTTCAGTTATTTTGCTGGATGCCGTGAATAAGCATTTCATAAAAAATTTCGGCTACACGCTTGTCGCTCACTTTTCCTGTTGGCTTAAACCAAAAATAGCTCCAATTGGCAATGCCTAAAATGCCGAATGAAACAATATCAGGCGGCAAGTCTGTGCGGAATTCTCCGTTTTTTATTCCCTCTTCAATCAATAATTGAACATTTTCTCGAAATTGATCTCTTTTCGGCAGAACGATATCAAGATATTGATCGCTTAAATGATTGATTTCCCTTATGAATACTTTTGCTCGCTGTCCTTCTTTTTCGATATCTTGAATTAATTTATAAATGATCGCAAATAATTTTTCTTGACACGTTTTGCTTGGATCCGAGATGATTTTTTTCTGATTCTCTAAAAGACGTTCGATATATTGCAAATGGATATCCTTTAGCAATTCTTCTTTGCTTTTGAAATAATAATAAAAGGTTCCTTTCGTTACATGCAGTTCATCCATGATGTCCTGTATAGAGGTTTCTTTAAAGCCTTTTTCAGCAAATAGCTCGATGCTCTTGTCCATGATTGTTTCTTTCATTGTACAATCCTCACCGTTATCAGTTTTTTTGTGATTATACTATAAGAACGAGAGCATCAATACAAGTCTTCATTGTTTTTTCATTGACTCTTCTCGGATGGCTCTTCTCAAAATTTTCCCTATATTGGTTTTGGGCAATTCGTTTCTAAATTCAATGATTTTTGGTACTTTATATGCGGATAGATGCTGTTTGCAGTGATCGATCAATTCTTTCTCGCTTGTTGTTGCCCCTTCCTTTAAGACGATAACAGCTTTAACCGTCTCCCCTCTGTAGGCATCTGGAACGCCAATCACCACTGCTTCCTGAACGGCTGGATGCTCGTATAAAACTTCTTCTACGTCGCGCGGATAAATATTATAGCCACTTGCGATAATCATATCTTTTTTGCGATCGATAATGGATACGTATCCTTCCATATCCATTTTGGCGATATCTCCCGTATACAGCCAGCCGTTGCGTAACGTCNTCGCCGTTTCTTCCGGTTGGTTCCAGTATCCTTTCATCACTTGCGGGCCTTTGATGACCAATTCTCCTGGCTCACCAGGCGGCATTTCTTTCGTTCCAGATTCCAAATCGANTATTTTATAAGCTGTCCGAGGGAACCCGATCCCAACCGTTCCCGCTTTTCTTGCTGCAAACGGAGGATTGCAATGGGTTGTAGGTGACGCTTCTGAAAGACCGTACCCCTCTACTATTTTCGCTCCTGTTTTTCTTTCAAATTCTTTCATGACTTCTATTGGCATAGGCGCACTTCCGGAATTGCATAATTTCATAGAATCCAATTGGTACTCGTGGGCGCGTGGGTGATTGGTAATCGCTACATACATGGTTGGAACACCTGGAAATACCGTCGGCTGTTCTTTCTTAATGGTCTCCAACACTTCTTGAAGATCAAATTTTGNGAGAAGGATCATTTCATTCCCGCAAAAAATGGAAAAGTTCATGCATGATGTCATCCCAAATACATGAAATAGTGGAATAACCGTTAAACATTTTTCATTGCCTGGATTTAATTCACTTTTAAAAAACTCGTAAGTTTGAACAATGTTAGCCANCAAATTAAAATGAGTCAGCATAGCCCCTTTTGATCTGCCTGTTGTACCGCCCGTATANTGCAAAACCGCAATATCGTTTTTTGGATCTATCTTCACAGGCAAAAAATCGTTTTTTACTGAAAGAACAGATTGNAGCGCCAAATCGGGAAGCTTAGGATGAAAANGATCTCCTAAACTGACAGTCATCACGGTTTCAATTGCCGTATTTTTCTGTACTGATTTTATTTTTGGGTAAAGAGCATCTATCAGAATGATGATTTTCGCCTGACAATCTTTTAAAATATACTCCAGTTCTTTCTCCGATAGCATCGGGTTTAGCTGGGTGACGATTCCGCCAGCGGCAAGGATCCCATAATAACTGATCAAATATTGTGGGCAATTTGGCAATTGTATGGCGACCCGGTCACCTTTTTGAACACCTAGTTTCTGCAAATGGGCGGCAAATATTTGAACTGCTTCCCAAAGTTGTTCATATGTCAGTTTACGGCCATAAAAACTGGCGACATATGCTTGAGGGAATTTTTCCACCGACTGTTCTAACATTTCAGGCAATGTCATTTCCGGAATCGTTATATCATGGGAACAGTTTCCCTGATAGGGAGCAAAGTATTGAACATCCTCCATTGGAAAATCCCCCTTTTGATCCAATCAGTCCGGAAATTTTATGTCAGAGCGTGCGATCCACCATCCACAAAGAGGACATCCCCAGTTATATAATCCGAAGCTTTTGAGGCCAAAAAAACGGCCGCTCCCTTTAAATCATCGTCACTACCGAATCTTCTTAACGGCGTATGTGACAGCCAATAATCTTTCCCTTTCTCAATAACGACATTCGACATTTTCGTCGGGAAGAACCCCGGCGCAATCGCATTCACATGAATATGATACGGCCCCCATTTCACCGCCAAATCTTTTGTAAAAGTAATGATGGCACCTTTGCTGGTATTGTAGCCGATGGCATCCAAATAATCGGGATCGGTTCCGCCCAAGCCCGGCAATCGAAGCCATATTTATAATCTTTCCCGACTGCTGCTCTATCATTTTTTTCCCAACCGCTTGCGACATTAAAAAAGTGCCGGTAACATTCACATCGATTACTTTTTTCCAAGCATCAATCGGCATTTCCGCCGCTGGCGCCCCCCATGAAACCCCGCTGTTATTCACTAAAATATCAATGCGTCCCAACTTGCGAATCGTTTGATCCACTACCGTCTGAACATCCTCCGGTTTTGTGACATCGCATTCCAGAGCTAACGTTTTTATCCCGTACACGGACTGTAAACGTTCAGCTGTTTCTTGACAATTCTCTACTTTACGCGAACAAAGGACAACGTTCACTCCTGATTCAGCGTACGCTTCTGCGATCTGCTCTCCTAATCCTCGCCCTCCTCCAGTAATAATCGCCGTTTTTCCGGTTAAGTCAAACAGTTCCTTTACTGTTGCCATTGAAATCTCTCCCTTTCTGATGAATGCTCACGCAATTCCAGCTTCGCAATTTGCTGTTTATGAACTTCATCCGGACCATCAGCTAGTCTTAGTGTTCTTATATTGGCCCAATGAGCGGCAAGAGTCGTATCATTGCTGACGCCTTTCGCACCGAATGCTTGTATGGCGCGGTCTATTACTTTTAAGGCCATATTCGGAGCAATCACTTTAATCATCGCAATCTCTTTTTTGGCCGCTTTATTGCCGACCGTATCCATCATATAGGCCGCTTTTAAAGTCAACAGCCTNGCCTGTTCAATTTCGATCCGCGATTGAGCAATCCAATCTTGGATCACTCCTTTCTTCGATAAAGATTCGCCAAAAGCCTCCCTTTCTTGTACGCGCTTACACATTTCGTCCAGCGCTCTTTCTGCAGCGCCAATAATTCTCATGCAATGATGAATTCGTCCAGGTCCCAACCTACCTTGGGCGATGGCGAATCCTTTGCCTTCTTCCCAAATGATATTTTCCGCCGGTACCCTCACGTCGTGAAAAAGAATTTCCGCATGCCCATGTGGAGCGTGATCATATCCAAAAACGGGGAGCAAGCGTTTAATCTCCACACCCTTTGTATCAAGAGGAACGATAATCATGGATTGCTGTTCGTGTTTTGGAGCATCGGGGTTCGATTTGCCCATGACGATGGCAAATTTGCAACGCGGATCCCCTGCTCCGGAAGACCACCATTTCAAACCGTTTATCACATATTCGTCTCCATCCCGCACGATGCTGGCCGAAATATTGGTGGCGTCGCTGCTTGCAACATCCGGTTCCGTCATCGAAAAACAAGAACGAATGTCGCCGTTCAGAAGAGGTTTCAGCCACTTTTCTTTTTGCTGCTCGCTTCCATAACGGACGAGAACTTCCATATTCCCGGTATCAGGTGCATTGCAGTTAAATATTTCCGGAGCGATCATGCTTCTTCCCATAATTTCGCAGAGCGGGGCATATTCCAAATTGGTCAATCCGGCGCCATATTCGCTGTCAGGCAAAAACAAATTCCATAATCCTTCTTTCTTTGCCTTCTGCTTCAGCTCTTCTAAAATGGGTGGAATGGACCAGCGAGTTTCTTGATCGTTCAACTGTTCCTCGAATGTTTTTTCATTCGGATAAATGTATTCTTCCATAAAGGCTGTCAACCGCTTTTGAAGATTGATCACTTTTTCGGAAAACGAAAAATCCATAGAAGTTTGGCCCCCTTTTTTAACTAACCGGTCGGTATGTGCCGTTAATTGTATGTTATATCAATTAGAGTATTCCTGACAATAATATTTTATAAAATTCTGAAAATTTTATTCGACATAAAAAATAGGAAAATCCTATTTTGGTCCATCCGTTATTCACAAACATTTGCGCTCAATAAAAAAATCAGTTTCCTCCGGGCCAAGTCAGGATGACCAATGGAAACCGGAGGAAACCAACAAAAATCAATACTTTTTCTGTTTTTTCTCTGCTGATGAGCGGCTCACACCGCCGGCTGTTTCTCGTTCCGTTGTTCCTTGCCCTTCCGTTTGAGAAGAGCCTAAACCAATAGTGGAAGGATCTTTTTTTACTCGTTTGCTCAATTTCCATCACCTCTGTCTTACTTTACCTTGACAGCCGCTTTTTATGTATCATACCAGCTGCTTTTTTTAGGATGGAAATCCACGTCCGTGACTTAAATCTTGTTTGTCCGTCAGAACAAGAGTGGAAACAACCACGGAAGAACGGCTGATGTCAAAATGGACGCAAACCCCATGGCAGCCCCGGATACTCCTCCCGGCAACGACCCTTCTGACAGTATTTGCGCTGTGCCGATACCGTGAGAAACCGTACCAATGGATAGTCCTCTGGAAAACGGATCTGATATCCTCGTCACATTCAATAGCCACGGTCCGAACATCGCTCCGAAGATGCCGGCGACCATGACAAAAATCGCCGATAGCGCAGGATCTCCCCCTATAATCTTCGCTTCTTCTATGGCAACCGGCGTTGTAACCGATTTCGTCGCTACTGAGGCTGCAATGGTTCCCGAAAAATCAAATAGTTTGGCAAGCAAAACAGCAGAAATGATGGTTGAAAAGGTACCCAAGACGAGTCCGGCAAGTGCAGGCATCCATTTTTTTAACAGCAAATCTTTATTATGATAAAGCGGAACAGCAAGCGCCACTGTCGCTGGTCCAAGCAGATAAGTCATAATATCCTTTGCCGGCCCATAGTCTTTGTAATCCATTCTACATACCGTAAGCACGATGATGATGAGTACTGTACTCAAAAAAACAGGTGTGGTCAAGGGGGATGGGTATTTCCGGGCCAAAATGCGAGAAATCCAATAAGCCGCTATCGTCACGACAATACTAAACACTGTAATGGCGATCTTCATCCATATTCCCTTCTTTCTCTTTTCCCAGCCATTGACTTGTATACCCCGTAATCAACAGACCGATAATGGAGCTGCCCAGTAAAATAATGATCAATGCAAATCCATTTTTGACAAAAAAATTCCCATAGCTCATGAAACCGACTGAAATGGGAATGAAGAAAAACGCTAAATGCTTATTTAGAAAAGAAGCTCCCCTCTCCACCCAATGAATTTTCACAATTCCAGTTAGAAGCAGTATAAATAAAATCACCATTCCCAGCACGTTTCCCGGAATGGGGATATGAAAAAACTCGACGATACTATAGCTAATCTCATTGATAAGCCATAAAAAAGCGATTTGCAACACAAAAATAAATCCCTGCTTCATCCCTCACACCTCCATTTTACCGAAAATTCAAATAACAATTAATTTTATTGTAACTCATTCGTCCAATGAATGGAGAAAAAAATCCATCTTTCATCGTTTTCGAAAAAAACAGACGCCATATTGTGTATAAATCCTTTCATCCTAGAAAACGATAGGAAGGGAGGTGTTAGGAATGGCAAAAATCGGAGTAGAAGAATCATTGCACAATGTATCCGAAGCCTTAAAAGAAAGAGGATATCAAGTGGTGGAATTGAAGAAGGAGTCTGACGCCCGCGGCTGCGATTGTTGTGTGGTCACCGGATTGGACTTCGATATGTTGGGCATTCAAAATACGGTCATAAAAGGACCAGTCATCAACGCCGACGGCTTAAGCGCCGATGAAGTTTGTCGTGAAGTTGAAAACCGACTTCAATAGAGACACTCAGCGGGAAAACCCGCTGAGTGTTTTTTCCGGCTTTCATATGCTCTCTCAAGTGAAGTGCTTAACGTTGAAAACTTTCCCATCCAGTCTCAATTGCTTACTAGAACGTCAGAAAAGACAAAAGTCCTTATCTGTTGTTTTAAGTTTGACACCGACAAAAAAGCAGACAATTGGAAAATACTTGGCTTTTCGTCATTTACCATTTAGCAAGACGGTTCATCTCAGAGAAATCTTATTATGAGCTGCTTGTATTTTTCATGCTGAAATGATTTTTTCGTGTTTTTCCGCCTAAAACAAGAAATAGTTCCATAGCCATTCTGCCATTGATTTTTTATCCTCAACGTGAAAAGCAGGAATTTGTTTAAATTGATGCGGGAAAGGCGTGATGACGGCTTGTACATTTTCCAATTTCAATAAATTCTTGTCCTCTTCTCGGTGAATCATAACCGCTTTAGGAAACGAAGCTTTTTTATAGCCTTCTATCAAAATGAAATCAAGTGGAAGCGATTGATACAGTTTCAATATGTCTTCTAAGCCATAGTAACCGTTGATCGTGACAACGGCTGTGTTTCCGCCTTCTACCGTAACAGCATAAGCGCCTTTTTTCCGATACCTTTCTGTATCTTTTCCTTTATCTCCGATGACAGGTCGTCCACCATGTCCATGATGTTTCACTACGCCCACCGTTTTTCCGTGAAAAGAAGCATATTCAAGCAAATATTCGATCCAAGTTGTTTTCCCGCTATTTTGATACCCTACTATTTGGAAGATCTTTTGCTCTCTTCCCACCACGACTCACTCCCCGTGTTATCTTCGAGAAAGAGAACATCTACAAGATCTCCGCTTCCAAACCCTCTTGTTCCTCCCGGAAGAACCATTAAGCAGTCTGACCACGCCAGGGACGTTACGACGTTTGATTTATCCAATCCCACCGGTTTTACATGCAGCTTTCCGTCCTCGCCATAAAAGACTCTGCTGCGCACAAACCTGGAAAAAGGATTGGCTTTCGGGAATTCTGATTGTAAAAAAGCTTTTCCTTGGCGCAAGTATGGTTTAGAAGAATGAAGCCAGTAACGTATAAGGGGGCGAACATACAATTCAAATCCAACATAACAAGCAGAAGGATTTCCGGACAATCCAAACAGCATTTTGCCATTCAAAACGGCGGCCGTTGTCACACTACCAGGACGCATAGCGATTTTATTAAAAAGCACTTCAGCCTTCATTTGGCGATAAATTTCCGGCAAATAGTCAAAATCTCCTACAGAAACTCCGCCCGTCGTAATGACTATATCGCATTCTTTGTACGCAGTTTTAACAGCATTTAATACCGAATCAACATCATCGGCACATTGCCCGTATGTTTTGACTTTTCCCCCTGCTCTTTCAATTTGCGAAGCGATCATGTATAGATTGGAATTGCGGATTTTTCCCGGCACCAATTCTTCATCTACATTTAATAGCTCAGATCCCGTAGCAAGTACACCGACAACGGGAGGTTTCACAACGGGAACTTTGGCATAACCGAAAGTTGCAAGCAACGCTTTTACACCAGGATTAATTTGAATTCCTTCTTCTATCAAAGGCTGACCTTTCTTGGCATCTTCTCCTTTAAAGGAAATATTATCATGTTTTTGGAACGGCCGTTTAATCGCAATAAATGTTTTGCCATCCTTCTTTTCCTCATGAACCAATTCAAGCATGACGACACAGTCCGCCCCTTCCGGAATAGCCGCTCCTGTCATAATGCGGATTGCCTCCATTTTCCCAACTCGAAAAGGACTTACTTGCCCGGCGCCAATTTCATCGATGACTTCAAGAAAAACCGGGCTGTCGCTAGTCGCATCTGCAGTATCTTCGCTGCGGACGGCAAACCCATCATAAGGAGAGCGGTCAAAGGGCGGTACATCGTGGTCCGCTACTAACGGTTTTCCTAAAAAGCGGCGATCGCACGCATCAATATCCACATATTCTATTTCTCCAAGCTGCTTCCACTCCATGACTCTCCGAACGGCTTCACCAACTTTGATCGGGCTTCTCCGTTCCACCATGATCCTCATCCTTTCTCTTTACCACCATCATTCTTCGACGTCGGCAACTTTGAGCCAGTTCCAGTCAACGTTCTTGATCCGGTTGGACCCATACTCGTTCCATTCATCCATATATAGAGCGATCGAGTGATTTTTTCGTTCCGATCCATTTTATAAAAGGGAAATTAACAAAATTTCGAATGATGTTCTTCTCTTTTATCCTTCATTCTTTGTAGATTATACCACATTTTCCCTGGCGTCGTTTTGAAGTTCAGCAAATACCAATGGGAGAAATGGATTCCCCATATCTTCCGTCCGGTCACTTTTGCTCCTTTTTGCCATATGTCAGGCTTTGATCAACTTTCAGCCCTTGTATGGAAGATTTCCTTCAATTTTTTCTGATTATATCTTGTTCGTTTTGACAATACGCGCATTTGTTTTTTTCTTATTGGACGGTTATCCACCGATATAGGACATTTCAATTTTTTTACGGGGATGATGAGTATTAGCCAAACGTTCATCTGAATAACGATCTGNTCGGTGGTTCCAAATGTCTGCTACTTTTTGTGCAATTTCTTCATCCTTCGCCCCGCTTCGCAGAAGAGCTCTCAAGTCGTAGCCTTCACTTGCAAACAGGCAAGTATACAGTTTTCCTTCGGCCGAAATTCTGGCNCTTGTGCAGCTTGAGCAAAAAGATTCTGTAACAGAGGTGATAAAACCGACTTCCGTTTGTTCACCTTGATAACGATACCGTTTAGCCACTTCGCCAAAATACGCCGGTTCCACTGGCTCTAATTGAAAACGGCTCTTTAATTTTTCGTATATTTCTTTTTTGGTTACCACTTGATCTAATTTCCATCCATTTGAATTTCCGACATCCATAAATTCAATAAAACGGAGAGAAAGTCCTTTTTTNCGACAAAATTCTGCCATCGGCAAAATCTCGTCTTCATTCATACNTCTTTGNACAACCATGTTTATTTTCACCTTAAGGCCATGGGCAAGAGCAGCGTCAATCCCCTTTATGACTGCCTTGGAACGGACTCCTCGGCCGTTCATTTTCATAAAAATTTCATCATTCAGAGCGTCAAGGCTGACATTCACCCGTTTTAAACCAGCTTCTTTCAATTCTTTTGCATATTTAGGCAAATATACTCCATTTGTTGTAAGACCAATATCTTGAATGCTGGGAATTTTCAACAATCGCTGAATGAGGGAGGGGAGTTCTTTTCTCATGAGCGGTTCCCCGCCTGTAACTCGGATTTTTCTGACCCCCAATTTGCTAAAGATGATTGCCAATCTTTCTATTTCCTCAAACGAAAGCACTTCCTCTTTCGGCAAAAAAGCAAAATCCGGGCCAAATATTTCGGCGGGCATACAATATTGACAGCGGAAATTACAGCGATCAGTCACACTTATACGCAAATCTCGCAAAGGTCGATTCAACGTATCAAGAATTGGAATTTTCATTGTTTTCATCTCCCAAAAAGGAATGTTCCTTTTTAAGCTCGTTTCTTTTTTTGTGAAACGTCTCTCATTTCCATAACGATAGAAAAAGGGAGCAGAGTACGCTCCCTTTTTTCTATTGTAAAGGAAAATTCATTGTACGTACACCGTTTTTTTCCTGATGCCATTTTCGACTCTCTTTATGAATAATGTACAGATCAAAAAAGAAAATCAGACCTGATTCAGGAGAAAAAGGTGCGGCTAATATTCGTAAACAACGTTATGAAGGGTATGAGAGGAACCAAATTATGAAAAAGACGGCAAAAGAAACTTGCCGCCCATTTCATTAATTGACCAATCGCCCCGTTATTCCTTTTGATTCCCAATAATTTTTTCTTAATAACACCTTTTGAATCTTTCCCGATGCCGTTTTCGGCAGTTCCTCCACAAACGTTACTCCTGTAATCGCTTTAAAATGAGCTAACTTTGAACGGGAAAATTCGATTAATTCTTGTTCTGTTACGGTTTCGTTCGGTTTCTTGACTACAAAAGCATGCGGAGTTTCTCCCCACTTTTCATGCGGCACGGCGATNACAGCAGCTTCTAATACAGCCGGATGCTCGTAGAGAACGCCCTCGACTTCAATAGAGGAAATATTTTCTCCGCCNCTAATGATAATATCTTTTTTTCTGTCCACAATGTCGATATACCCGTACTCATCAATCGTCCCCATATCGCCGGTATGAAGCCAACCGTTTCGGATCGTCTCCATTGTCGCTTCTTCATTTTTCCAATAACCTTTCATCACGGCGTTGCTTCGAATAACCAGTTCTCCTATTTCCTTTCCGTTTCGTGCTACTTCCTCCCCATGTTCATTAACAACCTTAACACGACAACCAATCATCGGATAACCGGCTTTGGCTCTCACACGCCATTGCTCTTCCAAAGGTAAATGGCTCAAATGGGAACGAACGGTGGAAACCAAATGCAGCGGCGTACTTTCCGTCATTCCGTAAACTTGGATAAACTCCCAACCCAATTCATTCTCTACTCTTTTCACAAAGGAAGGCGGAGGAGCTGATCCGGCAATGACGACACGCACATCTTGTTCAATGATCGGATGATGCTTTTCATTATATTGAAGCAAGGAATTTAATACTGTTGGGGCCATTTCCATGATGGTGACACGATGCTTTTGCACTAAATCAAATATGGTTTTTGCATCCACTTTTCGCAAAGCTACTTGAGTCGCACCATTTGCCGTGAAATAAAAAGGGGATCCCCAGCCGTTGACGTGGAACATAGGCAGTACATGAAGCAGCGTGTCTCGATCCGAAACGCGCAAATGATGCATCGACCAAAGTGCATGAAGATAATTATTGCGATGCGTCAACATAACCCCTTTTGGGTTCCCGGTCGTCCCGCTCGTATACAATAAACTACATACATCTTCTTCATGGATTTCGGGTCGTTCTATTTCGTTAGTTGGAAACATGCTCAACCAACGGTCATAATCCAATTCTTCATTGTCGCTGTCTTTATAATGAACAATAATATGTTNAACGGTCGCTAAACGGTCTTTCACCGGTTGGATCAAATGGTAAAGATCCTGGTCGACAAACAATACTTTCGATTCACTGTGATTTAGCATAAACAAATAATCTTCCGGTTTNAGACGAATATTCAAAGGAACCATAATGGCTCCAATCTGAAAAATTCCGTAAAAACCTTCAAGCATTTCCAACGTGTTGGGCGCTAAATACGCCACGCGGTCTCCCTTGCGGATGCCCAGTGAATACAGCCCATGAGACAACTGATTCACTCTTTCTTTTAATTGTCGATAAGTGATATAGCGATCATCGTTAATCATTCCAATTTTGTCTGCATATAATTCGGCAGCGCGATCTAAAAAATCTGTCAGTACTAACGGAACGTGCATAACTCATCTCCTCCACTGTTCAGAAAATTATAATATATTAGAATATTAACATATTTTAATAGGAATAAACAATGATTTCACTGCTGCCTTTTTTCCTAGTCTAAAAGAATGATAGAAAATTCAGCCAATCCCTTTCATCGATCCGTTCCTTGTATGCGTCTATAAAAAAGAGGATATACGTTCTTGAACGAACATCATATCCTCTTATCATTAATGAATTAAAAGCAAGTGTATGAAAAAATTATTCATCCTCTTTTTTTCTCTTTGGCAATCTCTTTTCACGCCGAGCAGCCTCTCTTAATAAAAATTCAATATGAGCATTCACACTACGGAATTCTTCTTGCGCCCACCGTTCAATGATTGCATACAATTCAGGATCTATTCTCAACGGAAAATGTTTCTTGTTGGCCATGTTGATCCACAACCATTAGTACAAGCTGCCGGTATTAATGACCGGCTGAGCGCCACGGTCCGATATGATCGCAATCATTAAATTATTGACCATGTTCACTTTTCTTTCCTCATCCAGTTCAATCGTTCCATCGTTCGAAAGTTGTTCGACGGCCATTTGAGCCATACTGACAGCACCTTCTACAATCATTTTTCTGGCCGATAGAACGGCGGCCGCCTGTTGACGCTGAAGCATGGCGCTCGCAATTTCTGTCGAATAAGCCAAATGGGTCAGCCTCGCTTCGATTACTTGAACTCCCGCAACGTTTAACCGTTCTTGCAATTCGTCGGCCAATTCTTTGGAAACAATATCCGCATTGCCTCTTAATGTAATATGGTGGTCATCCAACGTATCATATGGATACTTTGTTGCGACGTGGCGGATAGCAGCCTCGCTTTGGATTTCCACGAATTCTTCATAATCATCTACATCAAAAGTTGCTTTCGCTGAATCAATGACTTTAAAGACGATAACGGAAGCAATTTCAATCGGATTTCCTTCCACATCATTTACTTTCAGTTTTTTGCTGTTAAAATTTCGCACGCGAAGAGACACTTTTTTCTTATTCGTAAATGGAACAGTTAAAGCTATACCGCTTTTTCGAATGGTTCCTACATAACGCCCGAAAAAAACGACAACATTGGCTTGGTTAGGCTGTACAATAGTCAGACCACTCCCGATCAGTATGGCAATGATCACCAACAAAATAGAACGAAAAAAATGATCTCGAGACATGGCTAAAAAAGCCACAGCCAACAGAGCGACAATTAACAAAATTCCGATAAATCCGTTCATGTGCCATGCATTTTTCTCTTTCAATTTTCGCTTCCCCTTCCTAGTGGAATTTATATCAAAATGATATCATAATTTGAAATATATGTAAATCATAACAAATTTTCCGTAGAATGATTGAAATGAAAAAAAGTCCTTATATCAACGCCTTAAACTTTTTATCACGATAGGATGTCCACACCGCACCCGTTCATGATTGTGCGGTCTCATCCTTTTATTGTCACTGTCCTAACCATCCTGAGCAAGACAAACCATCTTCCATGAACAAACACAAAAAATCGCCGCTTCATGGAAGCGGCGGCCTGTACGACGGCTGAATCAGCCTTTCTTTGTGATTGCATTTTTATTTAAATCACCTGTTCTTTTTCTTGCACGAATTCGATTTCAAAACCTAAATCGGTAATCATTTGATGGTCTGCGGTTGTTTCCTGGCCTTCCGTTGTCAAATAGTCTCCGATAAAAATCGAATTGGCCGGATAGAGTCCAAATGGCTGCAAACTGCGCAAGTTCACTTCTCTTCCGCCGGCGATGCGAATTTCCTTTGACGGATTGATATAACGGAATAAACATAGAACCTTTAAACAATAGAGCGGGTTCAACTCCCTTACTCCTTCAAGCGGCGTTCCCTCTATCGGATTTAAAAAGTTTACCGGTATCGAGTCTGCATCTAAAATATGCAAACTGCGGGCCATATGGATGACATCTTCTTTCGTTTCCTTCATTCCGACTATGACACCCGAACAAGGGGAAATTCCGCTTTCTTTCACGGTTTCAATGGTTTCTACGCGATCCTCGTACGTATGCGTTGTCGTGATGTTTTCATAGTGGCGCTCCGATGTATTGATATTATGGTTGTAACGGTCTACCCC
>JGI25329J36429_1001037_pt1 | contig 14799 bp, 16 predicted proteins | sample HigsolmetaAR204D_FD_36429 | JGI IMG/M metagenome (IMG submission 36429)
ATGAAGATGAAGAATTTGTAAAACAGGTAAAGGAAAAGTTCGGTCTTTCTGTTTGGAAAGCTCTTCCTCATCATGAACATGTGATAGAGGAAATGGAAAAATTTTCGCGTTGGGTGGATGGATATGTGATTGACAGCCGTGTGAAAGGAATGTGGGGCGGAACAGGCGTTGCTTTTGACTGGTCAAATGTGTCTGATTATACAATATGGGCGAAAAATAACCGGAAGCTTTGTTTTATTGCGGGCGGCATTACACCTGAAAACATAACAGAGCTGCTTGAAAAAGGCGCTGAAAACATTGATGTTGCAAGCGGTGTTGAAACAAATGAAAAAAAAGATGTCGAAAAAATAGCAAAATTAATAGAGAAGGTGAAAGGCTGATGAAATATCCTGATGAATATGGCAGGTTTGGAGAATTTGGAGGAAAATATGTACCAGAAACGTTAATGAAGCCGTTGTATGAATTAGAAGAAGCATTAAAGGATGCATTAAGTGATTCTTCTTTTCAACAGCAATATCATCAAATGCTGCAAAAATATTCCGGCAGACCGACCGCTTTAACATTTGCAGACCAATTAACAAAACATGTCGGGGGAGCAAACATTTTTTTAAAGCGGGAGGATCTCAACCATACTGGTGCCCATAAGATCAATAATGCTATTGGTCAAGCGCTTCTTTCGAAAAGAATGGGAAAAAAGAAGCTTATTGCTGAAACAGGTGCCGGACAGCACGGTGTAGCATCAGCAACTGTCGCTGCGAAATTTGGCATGGACTGTAAAGTATTTATGGGAGAAGAAGACATCGATAGACAGCGCCTCAACGTTTTTCGGATGCAGCTGCTAGGTGCTGAAGTAGTGCCTGTTACAAGCGGAAATAAAACATTAAAAGACGCTGTGAATGAGGCGATCCGATATTGGGTTCAGCATTGTGAAGACCATTTTTATTTAATGGGCTCAGCTGTCGGTCCGCATCCATATCCGATGATGGTAAGAGAATTCCAGCGGATCATTGGAGATGAAGCGAAAGAGCAGTTTTTCAACGAGTTTGGCAAGCTGCCGGATGTTGTCATAGCTTGTGTGGGCGGAGGAAGCAATGCGATCGGGATGTTTACACCGTTTTTAGAAGAAGATGTAAAGCTTATTGGAGTGGAAGCAGGAGGAAAAGGAGTGGAAACGGGTGAACATGCGGCAACAATTACAAAGGGGACGAAAGGCGTTATTCACGGTTCGATGACGTACTTATTGCAAAATCAATACGGTGAAATTATTGAGCCTTATTCGATTTCTGCCGGCCTCGATTATCCGGGTGTCGGTCCGGAGCATGCTTATTTAGCAAAAATAGGGCGTGTCGTTTATGAATCTGTTACAGATGAAGAGGCGATTCTAGCACTCGAAACATTGGCGAAAACAGAAGGAATATTAGCCGCAATTGAATCTGCTCATGCCGTTGCAAAAGGAATTGAAATAGCAAAAACTTTATCAAATGAACAGTCAATTTTAATTTGTTTGTCCGGACGGGGCGATAAAGATGTTCACACTTTGATGAAAACGAAAGGGGGAGTTGAAAATGGTTTCTAACAAAAGCATGTTTCAACAGTTTGACAAGCTTTTTATTCCTTTTATTACAGCTGGAGATCCGAATGAAGAGTTGACCATTGATCTCGCCCTTANTTTAGAAAAATGCGGGGCGTCAGCCATTGAGCTTGGCGTTCCCTATTCGGACCCGCTTGCNGACGGCCCNGTTATTCAACAGGCATCCATCCGGGCAAGAAGAAATGGAATGAATATTGAAAAGGCGATGGAATTAGCATATAAAATGAAAGAAAGAGGTTTAAAAATTCCGATCATTCTCTTTACTTATTTCAATCCTGTGCTACAATTAGGAGAAAAATACTTTTTTACTTTAATGGAGAAAANTCGATTAGAAGGACTTCTCATTCCTGATCTCCCGTTCGAAGAAAGCGGATGGATGCGAAAAAAATGTGACGAGCATGGGATTTATTTTATCTCTATGGTTGCTCCNACTTCCTACAATCGAATAAAAAAAATTGCTGAAAACGCCGCAGGATTTTTATATTGTGTTTCATCTCTCGGGGTGACNGGTGANCGCCAATCATTTGATGAGCGCGTTTCTGATTTTATCTCTCATGTAAAGAAGTATGCGGAAGTTCCGGTGGCTGTCGGGTTTGGCATTTCGTCGAATGAGCATGTAAAAAAATTTTTCAAAATAAGTGACGGCGTCGTTGTGGGCAGTGCGATTGTTAAACAAATTGAAAAGCTTATTCCGCTTCTCACAAATGCGAATACAAAACAGAGCGGGTTACAGGAATTTGAAAGGTTTATTCACGGTTTGCTCCATTAGGGGATGAAAGAGGTGTTAAGGTTGGAGGTAAAAGAACAGTTAAAGTCGCTGAAACCATACGAACCTGGNAAACCAATTGAACAAGTAAAAGAACAGTTTGGTCTAACAAAGGTGATCAAGCTTGCATCAAACGAAAACCCGTACGGTTGTTCTGATAAAGTGAAACAAGCGATACAAGAGGAGCTTGAATCTCTTGCGATCTATCCTGACGGCTATAGTGCAGAGCTGCGAAAACAGGTGGCAAAGCATGTAGGCGTAAAAGAAAATCAGCTCATTTTCGGAAACGGATCAGATAATATTATACAAATTCTGTCACGTTCACTTTTGAGCGAAGGCTTCAATACCGTAATGGCGTCACCGTCATTTTCCCAATACCGGCATAATGCGGTGATCGAAAATGCCGAAATTCGNGAAATTGAACTTGTAGATGGGCGGCACAATTTGGATAAAATGGCAGACTCTATTGATTCCAAAACAAAAATTGTATGGTTATGCAATCCGAATAACCCTACAGGAGTTTACATAAGTGAAGAAGAGCTTATTAATTTTTTAAACAAAGTGCCGAAGGATGTCCTTGTCGTATCTGATGAAGCGTATTACGAATATGTGACGGCGGAAGATTATCCNAATTCAGTCGCCTTATTGGATCAATTTCCAAATCTATTAATTTTACGGACGTTCTCAAAAGCATACGGCCTAGCTGCACTCCGAGTAGGATATGGAATTGGAAATGAAGAACTCATCCGCTTAATTGAGCCGGCAAGGGAACCTTTTAATACAAATCGTCTTGGACAAAAGGCTGCTATTGCAGCGCTAAACGATCAAACTTTTATCGAAACCTGCAAAAAATTGAACCGGGAAGGGCTCAAACAATACTATGATTTTTGTGAACAATTTGGTCTTGAGTACTTCCCTTCGCAAACGAACTTTATTTTAATAGATTTTCAAAGGGATGCGGATGAGCTTTTTCAAAAGCTGCTTGAAAAAGGATTCATCGTCCGTTCAGGAAAAGCTCTCGGATTTCCGACATCGCTGAGAATTACTGTCGGAACAGAAGAGGAAAATGAAGCACTGATTCAAACTTTAAAGGAACTACTTTCCTAAAAGAGGTGAATGCTCACCTCTTTTTTTACCAAAAAGCAGAAACAGGTGGTTTTTTGTGGAAAAAGTTTTTATCATTGGTCTTGGCTTAATCGGCGGATCGATTTCACGTGCAATTAAGAAAGAGCATCCATCGGTTCAATTGGTCGGATATGATATAAATAATGATCAAGTGCAAATGGCAAAAAAATTGGGAATCATTGATCAATCAGCAGAATCTATTAAGGAAGGCGCTGAATCAGCGGACGTTATTATTATTTCAACTCCCGTTGAACAAACATTGAACGTTTTAACGTTTTTGGGAGAGCTAAGCTTGAAAGAAGGAGTCATTATCACTGATGTCGGCAGCACAAAGAAAAAAATTGTCGATCATGCGAGCGTTTCTTTGCCGAAAACAGTAACATTTATTGGCGGTCACCCAATGGCGGGCTCACATAAATCAGGCGTTGCGGCAGCGAAAACTCATTTATTTGAAAATGCGTTTTATATTTTAACGCCTGGCAGCAACGAACGTCCGGAAAAAATAGAACAATTAAAAAAGCTTTTAAAGGGAACAAAAGCGCAATTTATTGTCATGACACCTGAAGAACATGATTCCATTACCGGGGTCATTAGCCATTTTCCGCATTTAATCGCGGCAAGCCTCGTCCATCAGGCAGAAAAGAAAGAAGAAATGTTTCCAATTATTAAGCGGCTTGCGGCCGGAGGATTTCGCGACATTACCCGAATTGCGTCAAGCAACCCGGTTATGTGGCGCGATATTATTGTTCACAACCATGATGTATTAATCGAGTTATTTGATGAATGGATTCAAGAAATGAAGCAAATTAAACAATTCATTGAGAAGCTCGATAAAGAACAGCTTTATACATATTTTGAAAAAGCGAAGACATATCGAGACGGATTGCCTGAAAGGGAAAAAGGAGCCATTCCGTCCTTTTATGACCTTTATGTCGATGTTCCGGATTATCCGGGGGTTATTTCTGAAATTACCGGTTATTTAGCAAAAGAGGAAATTAGCATAACAAATATTCGAATTTTAGAAACGCGTGAAGAAATTTTTGGTGTTTTGCGCATCAGCTTTCAGTCGGATGAAGACCGGATGAAGGCGAAACAATGCATTGATCGCTACACGAATTATGAAACATATATACTGTAGTTGGGGTGATACAGATATGAATCAAGGGCTTGTCTTGACAAAAAAACATTCGCTGAATGGAACTATTGAAGTTCCCGGCGATAAATCGATCTCCCATAGGGCGGTTATGTTTGGGGCAATTGCGGAAGGAAAAACAACTATTCAAAACTTTTTAACTGGAGAGGATTGCTTAAGCACCATTTCATGCTTTAAAGAGATGGGGGTGTCGATCAAACAGGAAGGAACGAATGTAACAATTGAAGGGAAAGGATTTTCCGGACTGAAAGAACCTGTTAACATTTTAAATGTTGGGAACTCAGGCACCACGACAAGATTAATGCTGGGCATTTTAGCGGGACGTCCTTTTCATGCATGCATTATTGGGGATGAGTCAATTGCGAAAAGACCGATGGATCGTGTAACAGCTCCTTTAAGACAAATGGGAGCTCATATTGATGGACGGAATAACGGATCTTTTACCCCGTTGTCTTTGCGCGGCGGGAATTTAAAGAGCATTTATTACAAATCCCCAGTAGCGAGTGCTCAAGTGAAGTCATCGATTTTGCTTGCAGGTCTTCAAGCAGATGGAACCACAACAGTTGAGGAGCCGTATCAATCAAGAGATCATACGGAACGTCTTTTGTCAGCCTTTGGCGTCCATGTGAAAAAACAAAATTTGACCGTTTCGGTAGAGGGAGGACAAACATTAAAAGGCGCCAATATTTATGTGCCTGGTGACATTTCTTCCGCTGCTTTTTTCCTTGTTGCGGGAGCCATTGTTCCGGACAGTTCGATCAAGCTGAAAAATGTCGGCATTAACCCAACAAGAACAGGGATTTTAGATGTTTTAGAAAATATGGGTGCAGAGATCGAGATTATACCGACATTAGATTCTGCCGAACCGATGGCTGATATATCGATCAGGACATCTGAGTTAAAAGGAACCGAAATTTCAGGAGAGCTGATTCCGAGACTGATTGATGAAATTCCGATCATTGCCCTTCTTGCGACACAGGCTGAAGGAACGACAGTTATTAAAGACGCCGAAGAATTAAAGGTAAAAGAAACAAATAGAATTGATACAGTTGTCGGCGAGCTGAAAAAGCTTGGCGCGGATATTGAAGCTACAAACGATGGAATGATCATTCGCGGAAAAACAAAGCTGAAAGGAGGAACGAATGTTTCCAGCCATGGAGATCACCGCATCGGCATGATGCTCGCGATTGCCAGCACTATTTGTGAAGAACCTGTGGAATTAATGCAGCACGAGGCAGTCAGTGTATCCTATCCTGCTTTTTTTGACCATTTGAATTTGCTTTCCAAAACCATCTGAGTTTGTCAGATGGTTTTTGTCATATTTTTATCAACCTTTTCATAGCTTGTCTAAAAAAGCTATTGAGGTGGGAAAATGGCATATATTATTGATCAAATTCGTTTAATGGAAGACAATCAAATTGTGACGCGCTCAATACTCGTTGACGGAAATCAGTTTCGTTTTAAAGAAAAGCAATTAGATCAGTTTCGATTTATGAAAATGGACGGATCGTCCTATTTCATGACACCGGGCTTTGTCATGCTTGACCAAAACATTCAATATTTAGACCAAAGCCATTCATTCAAATTATATGTGAAGAATTTGATCCAAAAAGGCTGCACTTTTTTAATTGCTGCTGTTGATTTGCCGTTTGAAAGACAATGGGATGAAAAGAAAAAACATATTCGCAAAGTGATGATGAATTCGCCGATCGATTATGCGATCGCTGCAAAAATCCCAATCGACCGGCTGACTCCTTCAATCATCAGAATGCTAAAAAGAGAAAAAATTACTGTGATTATCGTGGAAATTAAACAGATTGCTGAGCTTGATGATGTTCCATGGGAATGGATTCGTGAGACTTTATTTCCAAAGCAAACTCCAATTTTTCCCCATTTTTCTTCAGAAGATCAATCCATCTTCCATCAGTTGAAAAGCAAATGGCGGCAAATTGTAAAAAAATATAAATTGCCATCATTGGAAGAATGTCCTGAAAACGGTGTCCCACTTACGAAAGAAGCATTAATGAAAATCGGTCTTTATCCGATTCGCGGCGAAATTTTAAGCGGAAGCAATGTTGATTATAATTTATTTCGGATGATCGATTTAGTTGAAGAAAATAATTATCTAGATTATTATAATCATAACCCAGAAGTGATCGTTCACAACGGAAGCGTTTTGAAAGCAGGAGAACAAATATTTTATAAACCAGGGTTCGGAAAAGAAGTGCAGCTGAATGCACCAGGACGCTTCAATATGTATTCGCAGCCAATAAACAAGTACTGAATTTAGAAGGGGAGTTTTAGGTTGAATAAAAAAATGAGCGAAGCCGTTCAATTAGTTGAAAGCGGCCAAGTGGAAAAAGGATTGAAAAAACTTTCATCCATTGAAAAAGAGTTAAATGATGAAGAAAAGTTTGAGCTTGCGGAAAAATATTTTCAATGGGGAAGGACAGATGAAGCGTTAAAAATAGCTGAGGAGCTGTCGCAGTTATACCCTGATGAATCTGCTATCACTCTTTTTTTGGCGGAAATATACATTGAGCTTGACGATGAAGAAAAAGCGATTGATCTGCTGAATGAAATTGATCAAGAAGGATGAATCATATCCGCAAGCCCTTCTTCTTATGGCTGATTTGTATCAATTGCAAGGCTTATATGAAGTCAGTGAACAAAAGCTGAAGGAAGCAAAGAGAAGGTTGCCTGAAGAGAAAGTAATTGATTTCGCATTAGCCGAGCATTATTTTCATCTCGGAAAATATCGTCAAGCAATCGACTTTTATAGAGTAGTCCTAGAGGAATTTGAAAATATAATGAATGTAAATATTCATAAACGAATAGGCGAGTCTTTATCTGCTTGCGGTGATTTTGAAGAAGCCCTTGCTTATTTTGAGAAAGCGGTGGAAGAAGAGGATTTGGACACATATTTCGCTTATGGGATGACAGCTTTAAATGCAGGCCAGACAAAAACAGCGATTGCACAATTTGAACGAATAAAGGAATTGGACACTACCTACCACTCACTATATTTATATTTGGCCAAAAGCTATGAACAGGAAGGGATGGTGGAAAAAAGTTTTCAAATTGTTCAAGAAGGTTTGCAGGAGGATCCATTTAATAAAGAGCTTTATTTATTCGGCGGAAAAATTGCCTTAAAGCTCAAAGATGTAGACAATGCAGTAAAATTGTTAAAAAAAGCGCTGGAGCTGGATCCGGGTTATATAGAAGCAATCATAACACTTTCAGGAGTGTTGTTAAACCAAGGCAAATATATGGAAACGATTGAGATGTTGACGGAAATCGTGGAAAGACATGAAGAATATGATCCTCATTTTGACTTCAATTTAGCGATCGCTTATCATCGCACCGAACAGTACGAAAAGGCATTAAAGCATTATGAAAGTGCATATAATAATTTTAAAACAGACCCGGAATTTTTGGAGAATTACGCTTATTTTCTGCTTGAAGAAGGNGAGCGGGCAAAGGCTAGGAAGCTTTTTGAAAAAGCGCTGGAGCTTGATCCAGGCAACATTGAATATGAAAATATGCTGCTCGAATTGGAGGACAATTTTTAGGCGGAATTGGAAGGAATTCAACGCAACTATGTTGAATTTTTGAATTAGATGGAAAGCAGAGGAGGGTTAAAGATGAAAGCCCCTGTTTCTGTTAACGAGAAGAAAGAATTTATTCGCTGGTTTTTAAATCATTATCAGTTGAAAAGACGGGAATGCGTATGGATATTAAATTATTTAATGAGCCATGATTCATTAATGGAAAACGTCCACTTTGTAGAGCATGCCAAATTTTGTCCGAGGGGAATGGTCATGTCCACCCACTGTGTGGATGATGTTCCGTTTAGATTTTATAAAGAAAATGTGATGACAACAGATGCAGAAAAGTCTTTTCACGATATTCGCTTGAATAAAGATGAAGACTTGTATATCCAGTTAAACTTTCGCGCTCAATACCGTTCCCCGGAATATGCTGCCGTTTTAGTTGAAAATCCATATTTGCCTAAAGATATGCAAAGAAATGAGAAAGACCGGCTGCTTGCGGAAAAAATTTTGGAGGAGTCAATTAAAAAATTTCAAAAAGAAAAACTCCTCCGCTTAATTGATGAAGCGTTGGATGCTCACGATGAAGAGGCGTTTCGAAAGCTTGTAAAACAATTGAACAATTTAGGATGTTAGGCAATGTGTACAGCATTGCTTTTTTATTTTGCTTATCAGTTTTATAATGAGTAAGGAAAAATAAAAAATAGGGGCTGAAATCAGTGAAATGGCAAATGGTTGATATCGATTCTTTTCTTCAATCAAGGGAGTACGTTGATACTGCAGTTGTTCCTCTCCTATCGGTATCNTTTGATGAGGAACTGAAAAGAAATGCGTCAAAAGCAGATTTTATTANNATTGTTTCACANGAGCTTGAACGGCAGTTAAAGGGGCGGATCATGCTGTTGCCTCCGTTTGTTTCTTTAAAAAATGACGACATTGATTTGGATAAACTGTTAAAAAAGTGGAAAGATACGATTAAACAGCATTTTCAGCATGTCATTTTTTTAACATGTGAAGAAAGATGGCGCAAAGAAGGTGATGAATTTATATGGATTCCGTCAATCCCAATAGAACATATGGATCAGGATGTAAAGCGAAAGGTTGTTCAGGACCAAATCGAACAAATTATGAACATTTTATTACAATATTGGAATCGAACCTAAAAACCCTTTCAATCCCTTGTTTCTAACGATATGATTATATTGACCTTCTACAAAGATTGATATATCATGAGTATGTCCTAGTTTTATATGTTTCTGTATATGTCCATTATGGACTAGCTTGAGATAGAGGGGGGAAAAAGATGAGCGAGAATAAACACCGTGTTTCAAGACGTCAATTTTTAAACTATACGCTAACGGGTGTAGGCGGCTTTATGGCTGCGGGCATGCTCATGCCGATGGTTCGTTTCGCTGTAGATCCTGTATTGCAGCCGAAAGCAGCTGGAGAATTTGTTAATACAAATGTAAAGGAATCAGACATTAAAGAAGAACCGACACGCGTTGACTTTACCATTAAACAGAAGGACGCGTGGCATGAAGCTGAAGAGCCAAAATCCGCGTGGGTTTATAAAAATGAAAAAGGAGAAATTGTTGCACTTTCTCCAATTTGTAAACACCTTGGCTGCACAGTAAACTGGAACGGGGATAAATCAAACCCTAACATGTTCTTCTGTCCTTGCCACGGAGGATTGTATGAGAAAAACGGCGACAATGTCCCTGGAACACCGCCTTCTGCTCCGCTGGATGAATATGAGTACAAAATTCAAGATGGATTTTTATATTTAGGAAAAGCTAAACCAAGAGGGGGGGCGTAATAAGTGCTCAACAAATTGTATGATTGGGTTGATGAACGGTTAGATATCACCCCTTTATGGCGCGATATCGCAGACCATGAAGTTCCCGAACATGTTAACCCAGCCCATCACTTCTCAGCATTTGTATACTGCTTTGGGGGTTTGACGTTTTTTGTTACAGTGATTCAAGTGCTGTCTGGTATGTTTTTAACGATGTATTACGTGCCGGATATTAAAAATGCATGGGAGTCTGTCTATTATTTGCAAAATGAAGTGGCGTTCGGACAAATTGTTCGCGGTATGCACCATTGGGGAGCAAGCTTAGTCATCGTCATGATGTTTTTACATACTTTACGTGTATTTTTCCAAGGAGCATACAAAAAGCCACGCGAGCTTAACTGGATTGTCGGTGTACTCATTTTCTTCGTTATGCTAGGTTTAGGTTTGACAGGCTATTTATTGCCTTGGGACATGAAAGCGTTATTTGCGACAAAAGTTACCTTGCAGATTGCTGAATCGACACCGCTTATTGGAGAGTACGTCAAAATTTTGCTTGCAGGGCATTCCGAAATTGTCGGTGCGCAAACATTGACTCGCTTCTTTGCGATTCATGTATTTTTCTTGCCTGCTGCATTATTCGGATTAATGGCAGCGCACTTCTTAATGATTCGCAAACAAGGGATTTCAGGTCCGCTATAAAATCCGGCTTATTCTTTTTTAGTAAGTTGTTCGTGGCGAACCGCTTAACAAAGGAGGGGAAACAATGCATCGCGGAAAAGGTATGAAGTTCGTTGGAGATTCTCGTGTGTCGGCTGAAAGAAAGCCGAACATACCGAAAGACTACTCCGAATACCCAGGGAAAACTGAAGCTTTTTGGCCCAACTTTCTTTTAAAAGAATGGTTAGTTGGCGCGGTCTTTTTAATTGGCTTTTTATGTTTAACCGTTGCCCATCCGTCACCGCTTGAGCGGGTTGCAGATCCTACGGATACTGGTTACATACCGCTTCCTGACTGGTACTTCTTATTTTTATACCAGCTATTGAAATATTCTTATGCATCAGGTCCTTATACCGTTATCGGTGCAATCGTAATACCTGGACTGGCATTTTCTGCGCTACTTCTTGCTCCATTTTTGGATCGCGGGCCAGAACGCCGTCCGCATAAGCGTCCGGTTGCTGTAGGAATGATGCTGCTAGCTGTAGCTTCCATCGTTTATTTAACATGGGAGTCGGTTGAGCATACGGACTGGGAATTAAAAGAAGAACAAGGGAAAATTAAAGCGGAAGCTAAAATTGATACAAATTCGGAAGGATACAAAATATTTCAGGAACAAGGCTGCGTCTCCTGCCACGGTGATAACCTGCAAGGCGGAGCGGCTGGACCTTCTTTAGTTGATAACGGATTGTCTCCGGAAGAAGTTGCGAAAATTGCTAAAGAAGGCGTAGGAAGCATGCCTCCTGGAATCTTTAAAGGTACGGATGAAGAGTTGAAAGTATTAGCAGAGTTTGTTTCTAGTGTTACATCGAAATAAAAAGAGCTGACATCGTGTTTGTCTGTATAGCTTGTAGAGAAAGGAAGATTTTTTCTCTACAAGCTTTTTTATTGTCTTATCTCCATTGACTGTGAAACAACTCTAACAATTAAGTCAGCAAGATTGATGCGATTGTATTTTCTTTTTGTAGACTGGTAAATGAAAAAGTAGAGGAGGTCAATCGCCTTTGTTGACGGCTTTCTATCCATTTACTATTTTTTGACAAAATGATAAAGAAGGAGGGCTAGGACACCTGCTTATTATACGTTTCTCCTGTACACTCTAAACCAGCCACGTGTTCTAAATCGGCATCGGTTTCTATAGCCAGTATGCTAAGGCGTTTACTGTTTTGATTTTATGATTTGTGCCCTCTGCTCATGTGTAGGTATGGAGTGTCTGAAAGTATTCCATGATTGGGGTATTTGATAATTGAATTTTGAGCTGCTCCAATTATATATTTCACGATCATCGACACAACGATATCGTTTCACATAAACAATTCAAAACAACGGTTTATTTCATAAGGGTAATTCACAGATTTTCTGAACATTTGTGGTGAAAAAAGCCGTAAAAGGACAGCGTTCTTGCTAAAACCTTTTCTCTATTTAAACATTATAATGTGTTTCAAACATATGTTAAGTAACGACTTAAAATTCTGGAAATTCTAGTCACACAGAAAATATGTTCAACCTCCTGATAATTGGTTGCATAGCACTAACATTCATTTCAAATAATTCAAAAATATTTTCTTTTTTGTGTTATTTCACAAAAATTAATGAAGAATCTATTATAAATATAAATGCTGAGCTATAATTACTCATAACATTAAAATAAGGGGGAATTTTTTTTGGATGGTTTTATTGAAACATTGAGTGGGTGGCTTTGGAGTACGCCGATGATCGTATTTTGTATTGGAGTCGGAGTGTTTTTTTCATTTATGACAAAATTTGCTCAAATACGATTGATCAAAGATATGGTTCAGCAAATGTTTAAAGGAAAAAGTTCCAAGTCGGGAATTTCTTCTTTTCAAGCATTGTCGATCGCATTATCGGGACGGGTCGGAACCGGGAATATTGCTGGTGTTGCTACTGCGATCGCATACGGTGGTCCCGGTTCAGTATTTTGGATGTGGCTAATTGCTTTTTTTGGTGCTGCTACGGCATATGTGGAATCGACACTTGGCCAAATTTATAAAGAAAAAGTGGATGGGCTATACTGCGGAGGACCGGCTTATTATATTGAAAAAGGGTTAAATCGACGTTGGGCCGGAATGGTTTTTGCTGTTGGCTGCGATTGTAGCAATGAGTGTTTTAATGCCGGGTGTTCAATCAAATGCCATTTCTTCTGGATTTAAAAAAGCATTCTCCGTTGATCCGACCGTAACAGGAATCATCTTAGTTGTACTATTGGGAGTGATTATTCTTGGCGGAGTAAAAAGAATCGCCAACGTCGCTCAATTAGTAGTGCCTTTTATGGCAATCGGATATATACTTATTTCACTTATCATTATTATCATGAATATTGAAGCAGTTCCTGGTGTATTTAAACTAATTTTCTCTAGTGCGTTTGGTGCTAATCAATTATTCGGAGGGATTTTAGGAAGTGCGATTTCTTGGGGTGTAAAGCGTGGGATTTATTCAAATGAAGCTGGTCAAGGAACGGGGCCGCATGCTGCTAGTGCTGCCGAAGTTTCCCACCCGGCCAAACAGGGGCTCGTACAGTCATTTTCTATTTACATTGATACATTGCTTGTCTGTTCAGCAACAGCTTTTATGATTTTGTTTACAAATTCCTACAATGTGTATGAGCCTGATCAAAAATCATTGCTTGTAAACAATATTGGAGAAACTGTTGAAGTGGGTACTGCTTATACTCAAATTGCAGTTGATTCCCAACTACCTGGATTTGGATCTCCTTTTGTAGCAGTGGCATTATTCTTTTTTGCATTTACAACAATAATGGCATACTATTATATTGCCGAGGTAAATATTATATATTTGTTTAAGAAAAAAAGTAAGAATATACCGATTCTTGTCTTAAAGTTAATTTTTTTGGCTGCCGTCTTTTACGGAACGGTTCGGACATCTGATATCGCATGGACTTTGGGAGATGTCGGACTAGGATTGATGGTATGGGTGAACTTAATCGGTCTCGTATTATTATATAAACCGGCCATCAGGGCGTTAAAAGACTATGAAAATCAGAAAAAACAAGGTGTTGATCCGACTTATGATTCTACAAAACAGGGTGTAAAAAATGCCGAATTTTGGGCAGACGGGTATAAACATGAAAATGAAGAAAGATCCTAAAGATTGCGTACCGACAATAAGCCCCTTTTTTAACGTAAATTGGCGAGAAGTCGCTCACCTTTATAGGCTGTGTGATGAATCGCCCTTTCTTTTCACTTGTGTTATGATCAGTTTATCAAAGGAAATGATCTTAATATAACATTGGGATTAGATAGTAATAATCATTCAGTGTTTTTCAGCATCGTAGACAATGATAGATGACGAAATATCAGAGTATGCAAACAGTACATTTGTTAGCATCGCTGAATCATATCACATGACTCTTTAGTCTTCCCTCCCGACTGTTAAGAGCTTCGGTATTCCTATGCGAAATTGTGGTAAACTCATTCTAGCCGGACGATCTTTGTTTCGCTTCTCCTCCAGGTCTGTTGATTAGCAAAATCTTTTATCAACCTGAGAATTCCTCGACAGCTGTACCGTACATCGCTGTACAACGGAAGAATTCTAAGTGAAACCGAGCAGTGCTGTATGCTCGATGAACGGGTTCACAGTAATCTTGTTTAAACCGCTCATAGCGGTTGTTGGAAAACAGTTTGATGAGAAAGTCAAGTTCATTGGCTTCAAAATCGAAAGTCGCAATCCAGTCCATGGCAAACCTGCACTTAGCTTCTTTGATGTAATTTCCCATGGAACATCGTTTGTTGTAAAAACGCCACAAATTGAGCGCTTCCTACTCGAGGTTGGTGACGATTGGTTTGTATCGAAATCCGTATTAAAGATTAGATTTAGAGCATCTGGCCGTCATCCACCACCTGTGTTTGGCATTATGATCTCAACACGATGAGGGTTCTTCCAGAAGATCGCTTGGTAGGTGACCGTCATGCCTTCTTCATCATCGACGTACCATTTCCAGTAACGACAGGCGGCATCTTCCGCAGCGAGACGTTTCGTTGATGCTGGCAAGTCCTGTAGCGCTTTCTCAGGCTTGATTTTTCGAGGTGCTTGAGGAATATTTCGAATCTGCCGAAGTTGGTTGCA
>JGI25329J36429_1001053_pt1 | contig 14613 bp, 14 predicted proteins | sample HigsolmetaAR204D_FD_36429 | JGI IMG/M metagenome (IMG submission 36429)
GAAGAAAGAAAAAAACATGAAAACGCAACCAAAAATATATGGTGGCTGATTTCCTGGAAGACAGCCCTATAGAACGTGCCCACATAGGATTGACACTGACATTGAAAAACATATTGGTAGGCATTATCCGTCGCTTTTGGTAATATGGAAGTGATTACCACCTATCCGTCTTATCCCATTAATAGGAAATACAGATATTTCTGCAATGATTGAAGCCAAATCGACGAATTTCGAGAATGACGAAGTACGAGAGTTTCTGAAACATCGTTGGTCTTTGGAACGGATATTGCAAGCTCATCCGCGTCTTGTCCAAAACATGAATGATGGAGGGAGGTTTAAGTGGAAAATCGTAAGATGAAAGGAATCGTCTTTGACATGGATAATACCCTATTGCGGTCGAACATTGATTTTACAGCCATGAAAACGGAAATTTTTCAATATCTTTCATCTCAAGGCATTCTCCCCGGCGACATCCCGTTAGAGCGGCATACCACTGCCACGATCATTGAAAAGGCTTTACAAACGAACCGGATGACCGACCGACAAACGCATGTAATGTGGGAGATTTGTAAAAGACATGAACAAGCGGGAATGCACAACGCCGGTCTGGAGCCGGGAGTGCGGGAACTGTTGGAACAGTTATACGGCAAATACATCTTGGCCATCGTGACCAATAATTCGATCGCCGCGGCGGAAAAGGCGCTGAAAGAAAATGGGATAGCCGACTTTTTCGATTGTGTTGTAGGCAGGGAACAGATGAAAGCGTTGAAACCGTCCCCCGACGGGTATCTGTACGTTTTGAACAGGTATGAGGATACCGAAGCGGAAGAATGGATTTCGGTGGGAGATTCCTGGATCGACGGTAAAGCATCGATGGACGCGGGGATTCCCTTTATTTCGTATCAGGGCGATATCGAAAAGATGCGCAATGCAGGAGTCCATCCCCTTGCTGAAATGAAGAGAATATTAGATTTGATTCCGTTTCTCAAGAAAGCCTGGAAGGAGTAATATGATGTCTGAATCCATTCAACCGTTAGGTGTGGAAGACCTGGAACTGTGTACCGAGCTTTTTATTCACGTGTTTCATACGGAACCGTGGAACGAACATTGGACGAAAGAGACGGCCGGGAAAAAATTGAATGACCTTTTCAACACACCGGGTTTTACCGGATACGGAATGTTTGACCGCGGCGAACTGATCGGATTTTTGGCCGGTTATACGGAGCAGCGGTACGATGGAAAACAGTTTTATCTCGTGGAATTTTGCGTGAAACCGGAAAGGCAAAGAAAAGGGTACGGATCGAAATTGCTGTCTTATCTGGAAAGGAAGTTGCGCGAACAAAATGTGGGCCACGTTTATTTGCTGACAATGCGGGACAGTTTCACAGAGATCTTTTATAAGAAGAAAAATTACCGTGTCAGCGGTAGAATTGTCTTGATGGCCAAAAACTTGAATCAATTATAATAGGGATAACTGATCATGGAAATGCCACATTTTCCCTTGCGATACCGATTAATAAAAGGACGAAATAAGGTGTTGCCTATCAGGGAAAGGTGAGACGGGGGAGGAAAACGCATGGTGGAATCTTTCACGGTCAGGACGATGGTGCCGGCTGATTATCATGAAGTCATCGAACTGTGAAAAGCGGGGAAGGAATCGGATTGAGCAATGCGGATTCGCAAGAAAATATTGCGGGATTTTTGGAACGCAACCCAAATCTGAGCTTCGTGGCTGTAGCTAACGGTAAAATCATAGGCACCGTTCTTTGCGGACATGACGGCAGAAGAGGTTATATTTATCACGTCATGGTTTCCGATGCGTACAGAAATCAGGGAATCGGAAAAGCGTTAGTCAACTAAAGTCTGAAAGGACTGCAAAAACAGGGAATAGATAAGTGCCATCTTTTCGTGTTTGATCAAAACGAATTGGGGAAACGTTTCTGGATCCATACCGGGTGGACGCTGAGGGAAGATATCGTTGTCATGTCGAAAAATATATAAGCGGAAAGCCGGGAGATCTGTTCCACAATCATTGTTGCGGGTGTCCGCACAGAAGAACCATCCTGCGAAGGTTGAAAAAAGGGGAGAGAAGCGATGATCCGCTTCCAAAAAATTGATCCCGAAAAAGATAAAAGTACATTGCTAGAAATCCATTGCGAAATCATTTATGCCAGTGATACGTCTTGGGCCAGGGAAATCCCTTATTATCAATATCGGACGAAATGGTTATCCACATCGCAACCGAAAGAGTTCTTGAACCATCTGTCTCGGTCCATGCAAGATCCAAGGACTTTGGCCGAATATGTTATCAACGAGAACGAAGAGAAGGTCGGATATGTTTGGGTCGTATTTCACGACATCGCGGATTACGGTTTAGTTGTTGCGGAAATCATGGATTTTTATGTGTTTCCCCCATACAGACGAAGCGGGCTTGGCAAGCAAATACTCCGAATGATTGAAGACCGGGCCGGAGCGAACGGGGCGAATGTGTTAAGGTCGGAAACGGGCAAAGAGAATATCGCTTCGATCCATCTGCATAAGAAATCGGGCTTTCAAATCTATAGGGTTTTATTTGAGAAGAAACTGGAAAAATAAAGAGATCCCTTATGTTAATGAGGTTCGTGAATGCGCTCGGCAAGGGGGAAAGTTCATGGATCAAAACTATGAAGTCAGGTTACGGCGGGCTAACGTACCGGAAGATTGCCGTATTGCATTCAAATGGTATCAGGATCCCGAAGTGCTGTATTATTCCGAGGGAAAAGGCGTCGAGCCATACAGTCCGGATGTGGTCCAGGCTATGTACGAGTATCTTCATTCGATCGGAAAACTGTACATCATTGAAATCAAACAAAACAATCAATGGATCCCCATCGGAGACGTCACCTTGGCGAAGGAAACCCTTCCAATCGTCATAGGAGAGAAGAAATACCGTTCCCGCGGCATTGGAAAACAAGTCCTGCAATTCATCATCGATGAAGCCAAAAAAGAAAATTGGGACCGACTCAAAGTCAGGAAAGTATTCGATTATAACGAAAGATCTCACAGGTTGTTTACAAGCCTTGGTTTTAAAGTGTTCAGTGCAGGTGTCGACGAAAACGGTAATCATTTTAAAAGTTATGTGCTTCATTTGAAATAGCGGCTGCGGCGGACGCCGTTGAATATTATCCGAAAATCGGGTTTACTCAAACGGATAAGGCGTTTTTGATCACGAGAACGAAATAGGGTTTTTGGAACCGGTGATTTCAAGAGATCAATAAGGCTTCGGGAAAGACGAGGCTTCAATTCAAAAGGGGTTCGGGGCGGAAACGCCATATCCAATAGTGCAATATACCGTGAATCCGTACAGGAGAAGGACGAAAAGAGAACCTTCTCCTGTTTTGCATGCGATAACCGGAAGGAATCGGCTTATGGTCCATGGATCCTGAATCGGTTTCAAGCGATTCGATTCGTCCGGCCTAGCCTTTGATGGAGCCAAGCATAACCCCTTTGGCAAAATATTTTTGCAAAAAAGGATAAACCACCAGGATCGGTACGACAGCCAACACGATGGACGCCATGCGGATCGTTTCCAAGGGCGCCTGATCTTCCCTCGTCACGCTTTCCCCGGCTACTCCGATCGATTGCGAATCGATGATGAGCGTTTTGACCAATACCTGCAGGGTCCATTTATTGGAATCGGTCAAATAAATGAGGGCGTTAAAATACGTGTTCCAGTGTGCGACGGCGAAAAACAACGTGAATGCGGCTATGGAGGGCGCCGACAATGGAATGATGATTCGTATAAAAACCCCGATATCCGAACCTCCGTCGATTTTGGCGGACTCTTCCAGTTCGCTGGGAAGCGATTCCAGAAAGCTTTTCACGACGATAAGGCTCCAGGCGTTGGTCAGATTCGGCCAGATCAGCGCCCAGTACGAGTTCAACAATCCCAAATTTTTGACCAGCAAATAGTTGGGAACGAGCCCGGCGCTGAATACAAGGGTGAACACGACAGTGCCCAGAATAAAGTTGCGTCCGTCCAGGTCCTTCTTCGTTAAGCCGTAGGCCATCGTAAAGGTGAAGATCAGGTTTAACACCGTACCGACAACGGTAATAAATACCGTGCTTTTAAACGCATTCAAAAAACTGTTCGTAGACAGGATATATTCGTAAGCCAGGAGCGACCATTTTTCCGGAAACACATAAAACTTCAAGGGCACATAAACCGACGGATGGGTAAACGAGACACTGAAAATATAAAAGAAGGGGAACAAACATACCGCGGAAATCAGGATTAACAGGGAATAATTGATCCAGTCCCCGACGGTTAATCTTTTTTTGTACACAAAACTCAAGACGACAACACTCCCCTGGGTATAGTAGATTCCGTTCGTTTCAGTTCGCGGCGCATTGGTTAATAGATTCCTTCGTAACCAAATCTTTTGACAATGGTGTTGGCGGTATATAGTAAAACCAGGCCCACAACGCCTTTAAACATTCCCACCGCAACGCCGATACTGATCTGGCCGTTCAAAATTCCCTGCATATATGCGTACGTGTCGAATACGTCGGCGACGGACTTGACATACGGGTTCATCATGAGCAATACTTGCTCGAAACCGACATCGGCCATGTTCCCGAACCTTAAAATGAACAAAATCAAAATCGTCGGGCGAATGGCAGGCAATGTAATGTGCCAAATTTGGCGAAAACGGCTTGCGCCGTCCATCACGGCGGCTTCATAGCGGGCGGGATCGACGCCGGCGATGGCCGCAAGGAAAATAATCGTCCCCCAGCCCGCATCCTTCCAGATGTTCTGCAGAGTTAACAAAGCCCAGAAAAATTCGGGTTTGGACAAAAACGGAAACGGTTCGAAGCCCAAGGTGTACAAAATTTTGTTCACGATGCCGATATCGGTGGACAATAGGAAAAACGTCATGCTGGCCACAACCACCCAAGACAGGAAGTGGGGCAAATAGACGATCGACTGGTTAATTCGTTTAAAGACTTCATGGCGGACTTCATTTAACATCAGCGCCAAAATAATGGGAACGGGGAAATAAAATACAAGATTGAACACGTTGATCAACAACGTATTCCGAAGCATAATGTAGAACTGGTCGCTGGCGAACAAATCGGCAAAATGTTGAAAGCCGACCCACGGGCTGCCGAAAAAACCGAGGAACGGGTTATATTTTTGAAAAGCGAGCAAAAGGCCCCACATGGGGCCGTATTTAAAAATGAGAAAATACAGAAAGCCCGGCAACACCAGCAAGTAAATATATCGGTTTTTGATCAGTCGCGTCCGGAGAGTGGATACCTTCCGAACCGGAGCGGATTCGATTTTGACCTGTTTCATTACCGAATCGACTTCCTTCCTTAATTTCCGCCGGAATTTCTGCTGGCGTAGTCTTCCGCAAATTCTTTAAACGCCTTTTTAATTTGCGGGTCGTTTTTGATGCTCTCCACATATTTCCTGTATTCGTCCATCGAAATCTGGCCGACGATCGCTTTGGTCCGCATACTTTTCAGTTCGGCATCATATTTCGGCCACACTTCCACCCATGTATCGGAAATGAGGTAACGGAACGGATTCACTTTGCCGTATTCTTCGTAAGGCGCGGCTTCTTTTTCTTTCGCTTCGTTCCATGCCTTCGGCGCTCCGGACGCATGGACTTTGCCCCATTTTGTAAATGCGGGGGTCAAGGGCGAAAGGGCGGTCACCTGTATTTGTACTTTGCCAAGCTCCGTCGGTACGCGCTCTCCGTTAACAATGTTGTAGTGGACGCCTTCTTTGCCGTAATAGCCCAGATTTGTTATTTCTTCGCTTGCCGTCTTCTCAAAATAGTCCAAAATTCTTTTCACTTTTTCTTCCGGCACTTTTTTGCTGATATAAAAGGCACCCCGTGTACCGATGTCCAGTATGGCGGAATATCCTTTCGGACCTTTTAAAGGCGGGATGGTCATCAATTCACCTTCGGGTTGCACCTTCTTGATATCTTCCGTCCACGTATAGTCGCGGTAAATGCTGTATTCGTAAGAGGCGGCCCGGCCGCTTCGCAACAAATCCTGCAGCTGGGTATTATTTAGCGCGGCAAACTCGGCGGGCAACAACCCTTCAGCGTACAGTCCGCGGAACCATTCCACCGTGTCCGTGTATTGCGGGGTAAGAATATCTACGATCAACCCGCCTTCTTCATCGTATGTCGGATCGAGCACGCCGAAGGCGGCCTGAATGGAACTGATTGGACCGTTCGCGGCTAAACCGATGGTGTCTTTCCTGCCGTTTCCGTCCGGATCGCCGTTAACAATTTTGATCAGTGCCTCTTTGTACTCGTCCAGGGTGGTCGGTACGGGAATGTTCAGTTTTTCAAGCCAATCTTTTCTCATTTTAATGCCGTTGTCGATCAGAGAACGGCTGCGGGGAATGCCGGTAATTTTTCCGTCCAGTTTCACATAATTCCATGAACCCGGAGTCATGTTGTCCCGCAAGTTTGGATACTCCGAAAAATCTCCCAGGAAGGGGGTCAAATCCCAGAAGGCTCCTTGCCGGATTGCGTTTACCAACGTTGGTCTGTTGTAGCTGACGCCATAGAGGACTTCCGGAATGTCTCCGGAGGCTAGCACCAGATCCAACTTTTGTTCATAATCCGGCCCGTCCGGTACCCAAATGATGTTGAGTTTGGTATTGGTCAACTTTTGCAGTTCGCTGTAATACTCGTTGTCCATGCTGGGAATTTCCTGCAGCAAACTGGTCATCATTTCGATTTCCAGCGGTTCTTCATTGGTCTTGGGATTTTGGCTAGCTGCTGCAGGAGTGCTAGTCGTCCCGGTACCGTCGTTTCCCTGATTTCCCGAGTTGCCCGACGAAGCCTGATTTCCTCCCGTATTTGATGAACAAGCGCCGAGCGCAAAGAGCGCCAATACCAGTAATACAGAAATGACGAAAGCTCTTTTCATAGTCTTTCTGTAAAGCGTTTGCATAAATTTGCCTCCTGTTTGCCTGAATTCCTTCATTCTGTTTGCCTGATTCCTGTTTTCCCGGTTCCCTTAAGTTTCCCGATTTGCACGTACCCCAATTTACACGCAGTTTGTTTTATACGTTGCCAGTTCCGATTTCTGAAGGAATCCCCCCTTAATTCTTTTTTCAAATTTCTGTTACTATTGTTAATCAACTCTTTTTTGGCAGACAATAGACGTTCGATGACTTCGTGCCGTGAGTCAACTTCTGACCGCTTGAAAAAAGCTAACATCCCATGGAAAAAAACGGAGGATTCATACCGGCGAATCATGGCAAATCCTATGGCGGAGAAAGGCTTTATTCGGCGGCAGTTGCAGCGTGGGCCGGATTCAGCTACCCTCCCAGCGTTGGAAGAATATTTTTGTGACAAGTCAAAAAATGACCATGTTTGGCAAATAGTTGTACCGAAATCATCGCCGTTTGGAAAAACAAGTCAAAAATTGACCAGTCAAGGCAGACATGATGGTCCATTCTTCCATATATAATAGAAGTTGCACGGAGCACTTGTACGACTGTCGAAGCAGTGGGGGGGGACTACCTTTGAAATCTTACTATTACCGTCTCATTTGGTTAGGCTGTTTATCCGTCTGTCTGCCGCTTGTCCTTGCCGGTATTGCATACTATCACCATGCGGTGAATAGGGAAATGACATACTTGCAAAACAGAAACCTGATTTCCCTCGGGATCATTCAGCAGTATGTCGACGATACTATGCTTCGAACGGTGCAAGAGTTATCCAGACTGGCCCTGGACCCCGTTACATATGAATCGCTGTCCGAGCTGAAGGGATTTGCGGAGATCGATAACCGCATGGAAATGATCAGGAAAATTACCGATTTTCAAGCAAGAAATGAATATGTCGGGGAAGTATACTATGTGAACTTTCGTTCCGGCCTGATTTTGTCGAGTAATCAGGCGAACGTCCCCGAGGAATATTTCAGATACAGGGACGATCTTCCGGTGATCAGGGAAGGAAGCAAAACGGGGAAATGGGTATATTTGCCCGCAGCAGGCGAAAACGGGCATATCACCTTTTCGATGACGCTTCCCGCCATGTCCGTCCGTCCCCAGGGAATCCTTGTCGTCCAATTGGAAACAGAGAAAATCAACCGTTATTTATCGACATTTTTAACGATGACCCGCAACCAGACCATTTTTGTCATGAATTCCGATTACGAGATCCTGTTCCAGTCCAGCGGCAGATCGGATGTGGACCAATTGGTGCGGGATGCGATCATGAAAGAAAGAGATTCCGGCAACCTGAAAACAAATCATTCTTTGGTGAAAGACGGACGGGGAATCGTTTACTCGTACACATATCAAAAATCAAGCTCTGGTGTGACGTATGTCTCCATGATTCCGCAATATGAAATAGCCAAGGATTTGCGGTGGATTTTGTGGACGACCTTATTGGCGGTGATCGTCTTGCTGTCGATCGGCATTGTTCTCACCATCTACAGTCTTCGAAGAGCGTATCATCCGATCGGGCAACTGGTTGATTATGGGAAACGGTTATGCAACAACCGCATTCCGTCCCCGCGTGAAGAAATCGCATTTATTCGCGAATGCCTCGATTATTTTAACAACGAAACGAAAACGTTAAGCGAATGGATTGCCAGGACCGAACCGTCTCTGGTGGAACGATTTTTGCAACAACTTTTGGAAGGCAGTTATATCAATAACGATTCTATCAACAAAGACTGCAAAAAATATGGAGTTCCTGTTAACCACATGTATGCCGTCATGCTCGTACGGGTGGAGAATTACGGACGGCGTTTCCAGTCGAAGGATAAACCGATATTAACTTATGCGATCACCAATGTCATGAATGAATTGCTGGCAAATCATATCGCACCCGGAGGGTATATCCTTTCCAATCATCGTGGTGAAGGAGTTGCTGTACTTACTTTCCGTCGTTCCATTTCCCCGCATGAAGCGGAAACGGAAATGAGGCGCTATGCGAAGAACGTTCAGGAAGCCTTGCTTCAATATCTGAACGTCCGTGTGTCGGTTGGGATCGGCAGAATCTATTCCCACATTATGGATGTTCGTTTGTCTTACCGGGAGTCGGAACTTGCTTTGCAATACCGGCTGTTTCACGAATCGGAATCCGTTTTAAGTATCGATGATGTGGATTCACATAAGAAAGCTCCGCTGGTCTACCCGAAAGAAATGGAAACGTCCGTTATTGAAGCGCTGTCTTGCGGCAATATGGAGCAGGCAAGGGAAGCTTTGGAGATTTTTGCGCAAAGATTGAAGGGTTCGCGCTCTTATTCCTTTATATACCAGGGGTATCATCTACTGCTTGCTTCCATTATCTCTTCTTTGGGAACAAAGTGCGGCCAAACTTTGCAGATTCTCGAGTATGATCTGTTTGAGCAGCTGAAATCTTGCCGGACTTCGGGAGAAATATGCAAATGGTTTACGGATACGGTATTCCCGCTTTACCGGACCATGATTGAAGAGAAAGACGTGACGGCGGGAAAAGCGGTGGTGAAGGAAGTCATCCGTTATATCATGGAAAACGTAGGCAAAGATATTTCCTTGACGGAGTGCGCCGATCGCTTCCATATCAATCCTTCCTATCTAAGCCGCGTGTTCAAGAAAGAAACAGGTATGTCGTTTCTCGATTATGTAACCGATTGCAAAGTTAACGAAGCCAAGCGGCTGTTGGTCAATACCGACCGGCATATTAATCAAATTGCCGAGGCGGTAGGATATTCCCACAGAACATTTAACCGAATTTTCCGGCGTTTTGTTCATATGTCCCCCAGCCATTACCGGGCGATACACCGGTCTTAGACGATTTTATACCGGTCAGAACCGTGAAATGCTGCGACGAGAGAGGGGGTCAAAAATTGTCTATCGGCTGCCAGTACGTCATTGTCTATAATCCTGTAATAGGGAAAGATCGCGAGGTTCTGTCGTATCGATGATTTGACTTCTTTGAAAAACCTCGACGTATTTCTTTCGCAATGATCATACCAATCATTTCCCGTTTATTAAGGGGGATGGAAAAGATGAATGGAGGGACGGCCAATGGCACAGACAGCTCGCCAGAATGAAAACGGCAACTGGTGGAGCGGAAAACCGTGGAGGTTAATCCAAACGAATTTGCGGGAAATCGATATGCTGGACATCGAGGCTGAACGGTATGTAGAGGAGTTGCAAAAATTTAAAGCAAATATCGTCATGATCAACACTTCGGGCATTATAGCAAGCTACGAAACGGACCTTCCGTTCCATTTTCAAAGTCCTTATTTAAAAGGGGACAGCTTGCAACAAATTATCGACGCGTGCCACCGGGCGGGAATCCGGGTGATCGCCAGAACGGACTTTTCCAAAGTCCGGAAGCCGATTTACGAAGCGCATCCGGAATGGGCATATGTCAGTCCGCAAGGTCAGATCGTCGATTACAACGGCGATATCCATGTGTGCGTAAATAGCGAATACCAGCAGCGTTACGCGCTGGACATCATGGTGGAAACGGTCACGAAGCTCGATGTGGACGGGATTTTTTTCAACATGGGCGGATACCAAACCCGCGACTATTCGGGCAATTATTACGGAATTTGCCATTGTGACAATTGCCGCCGAAAATTCGCTTCCATGTTCGACGCACCGCTTCCGACCGTGGAAGATCCCCAGGATCCGTTATATCAAAAATATATGTTATTTAAGAAAGCGACTTTACGGGAACATCATGAGAAAGTGTATCGGTTTTTAAAAGAAGTCAGGCCCGATCTCTGCATTGCCAATCACTTGGAATTTAACGACGGTTTTATCAGGCAAGAATCGAATACGGCGATAGATCGCCCCTTGCCGCATTGGCAATATAGCGCTTCCGACAATACCAAATGGGCGGTTTGTTCGTATCCCGGCATGATATCCAGCAACACGACCGTCGATTTTATCGATTTCCCTTACCGACATGTCGCCGTATCCCCCCATCAACAGGAGTTGCGATTGGCGCAAAATTTGGCCAACGGCGGCGCCCTCGACTATTACCTGATCGGCCGGCTCGACAATCATGAAGACAGATCGGGCTTCGAAAAAATTAAACGCATGTTTCACTACCACGAGGCCAATGAAAAGGAGTATACCCATCTCGAATCCGCCGCGCAGATTGCGCTGTTGCACGGAAGAGACGGCAATGTCCGGGAGTTCCGCGGATGGTTCCGTTTTTTGACGGAAAATCATTTCCCTTTCGACACGTTGATGGTGGAATCGGACTATCATTTGCCCTGGGACCGCTATAAGTTGATTATCGTCCCGGATTATCAGCCGTTAAGCGACGAATTGGCGGCAAGGCTCGACCAGTTTGCGGCGAACGGGGGAACCGTCGTTTCCGTTTCGCGCAGCGGGTTCCTTGATGACGTTTATCGGAAACGGGAAACTCCGGCGTTGCAATGTCTCGGTTTGCAGCGGATCAAGAATGTTCGCTCCGACATGACTTCCACTTATTTCAAATTTGAATCCAAACAGGGCTTCCCGCGTTTTGCGGATACGGATTTGCTCTATTTCTACGGAAATTATGTGTATGCGGAATACAAGGACGACGTCCAATCTTTTATGAAATTGATTCCTCCGCATTGGTACGGGCCGCCGGAGCGTTGTTATTACACAACGGTGACCGACCACCCCGGTTATACCGTTCATCGGTATGGAATAGGCCAAGGAATTTACATTCCATGGGAGCCGGGTACAGTGTTTTACCGGCAAGGATATCCGAATACGACGGACTTTATCGCCGATCTTCTGGAACATACCGCAGGGGTGGAACCGATTAAAGGCAATTTGTCGCCGATGGTGGAAGCGACGCTGTTCCGGCAAACCAACGATCAAGCCCACTTGCTTCATCTTGTAAACGGTTCGGGCCATTTCGGGGTCTCTTTCTTCGAGTCTGTTGTTATGCACAACGTGCAAGTGAAATTGCCCTGGCCTCAAGCCCCGCGTTCCGTCACAAGTCTTGTTAGCGGACAAACGTGCCGGTTCGATTGGAGAGACGGTGTTTTGGAAATTCAAGTAGACAAACTGAATTTGTTTGAAGCGATAAAGATTTTGGATTAGCTCTTTTTGAAATCTGCTGGAAATCCCGTGAGAATACGGGAAAAAGGTTCGGGGCGGAACGAGATTTCCGCCCCGCTTCCATTATTTCGTCTCCACCAATTCAGGTCTCTTCATTTGAAGGGGAGGCGGCACCAGCCAACCTTTTTCTTTGTTCATCCTGAGGATTCGTCCGCTCAATGTCAATTTTGCATTATGATATTTGGCGAACTGTGCGGCGATATCTTCCCGGATGCACATTCCGATCGTTTGACTGCATGCCACGAGGCCAAGCGCTACATCTGCAGAAATAAGCGCGGCGATTTCCTGATCCGTTAACCTGGCGCCTGCAGGAATGTCTTCCACTTTTTCCTGGGGTTTGTCCGGGAAGGCCGGGGGAGGAGTGAATCCGTTATCGGCCAGAAGCGCATCACATTCCGTTATTTCTTGCCGGGCTTGATTGATCAGATCTTCAAGGATCTTTTTCAGGTCTTGATCCCCGGCATGATTTTTGAAAACCTGGTAACAGGAAACCGAACCTTTGGCTTTGGCCGAAAAAGACCAAACGGCGGAAATTTCGCCGTAATGCATCGGCTCTTCTTTTTGATTACCGCTTAAAATTCCCATCTCACTTTTTCTCCTTTTTCATGTAGTTGTTTCATGTTAGTCGGTCTTAACCATCCATATATTTTGCATAGTTTCCCTAAGCTATTCGCCTTTTCTTATGATTGCCGGCTTCAAATTTGAGCAAAATTAATTAGGCGCTTACATGCATAAACATGGTATAATGAACGAAGCAGCAGTGTGAAACGGTGAGTTTCCCGGTTGCCGGTCGTGACTTGCCTTCTGACATCGGGACGGTGAATCCGCAATATTCATAATGAAAGGATGAACGCCAATGAAATTAGCCTTTACGACATTAGGCTGTCCAAACTGGGATATGGACACGATTATTTCGCGCGCGGTGGAATACGGGTATCAGGGAGTGGACTTCCGCGGTTACCGTAACGAGATGAACATTTATCAATTGCCCGAATTTTCGGATAATGCGGAGCAAACCCGCAAACGGTTTCGCGATGCGGGGCTTGAGATCACCTGCTTTTCGAGTTCGGTACATGCGTTCAGTGCGGAAAAATTCCAGCAAAATATGGAGGAAATCAAAGCCTATACCAAATTGTGCGAAATATTTGAAACCCCTTATATTCGGGTGTTCGGCGGAAAAATTGGGGACACCCCCCGCGAAGAGGCCATTGAACAGTTGGCTGCAAACCTTGGCGAATTTGCCAAGATCGTTGCCAACCGCGGCGTGAAATTGCTGATCGAGACCCACGACGATTGGATCGCTGCCCGTGACGTTCGCAGAGTGATGGAGAAAGTGGATTCCCAGACGATTGGCGTTTTATGGGATACGCATCATCCTTACCGGATGCTGGGCGAAACCCCGGAGGAAAGCTGGAGGGAGCTGGGGCCCTGGATCGAATACACCCACTGGAAAGATTCGGTCAAAAAATCGCCTGATTCGGAAGAATTTACCTATTGTCTGGCCGGCCAGGGCGAAATTCCCTTGCGCGATATTCACCAAACGTTGAAGTCCAACGGCTATACCGGGTATTATACGTTTGAATGGGAGAAAAAATGGCATCCGGATATTCTGGAACCGGAAGCCGCTTTTCCGCAATTTGCGGAATTTATGAGAAAACTGGAAGCGCAAGAATGACGCAAAACGCAATAATGGCGCAAAATTAGAAACGCAGTAATTAGGCATAAATGGATGAGAAAAAACGGAAACGCCATTTACAGAAGCGCAATATACCGTGAATCCGTACAGGAGAAGGACGAAAAGAGAACCTTCTCCTGTTTTGCGTGCGATAACCGGAAGGAATCGGGCCCATGGTCAATTGATCTTGAATCGGCTTTACGGCTATTCAGGCCTGGCCTAGTCTTTGACGGATCCGAGCATAACCCCTTTGGCAAAATATTTTTGCAAGAACGGGTAGACGGCCAAAATCGGAGCGACGGCCAGCACGATGGAGGCCATGCGGATGGTTTCCTGCGGCGCCTGGTCTTCCCGCGTCATGCTTTCCCCGGCTACACCGATCGATTGGGAATCGATGATGAGCGGTTTGACCAGGACCTGCAATGTCCACTTGCTGGAATCGGTCAAATAAATCAGGGCGTTGAAGTACGTATTCCAGTGCGCTACGGCGAAAAATAACGTGAAGGCGGCAATGGAGGACATCGATAACGGGATGATGATGCGGATAAAAAACGCCGATATCCGAGCCGCCGTCGATCTTGGCCGACTCTTCCAATTCCGCGGGCAACGATTCCAGGAAACTTTTGACGACGATGAGGCTCCATGCATTGGTGAGATTGGGCCAAATCAGCGCCCAGTAAGAGTTCAGCAATCCCAGACTTTTAACCAGCAAGTAGTTGGGAACAAGCCCGACGCTGAATACGAGCGTGAAAATGACGGCGCCCAGGATAAAGTTGCGTCCGTCCAGGTCTTTCTTCGTCAGGCCGTAGGCCATCGTAAACGTAACAAACAAGTTTAGCACGGTTCCGAC
>JGI25329J36429_1001070_pt1 | contig 14443 bp, 17 predicted proteins | sample HigsolmetaAR204D_FD_36429 | JGI IMG/M metagenome (IMG submission 36429)
GTATCTTACCTAAAGAGAAGAGAGGGGGCGCCCGTTTAAGATAACGGCTTCTCCTCCTTTGCGGACGGCAATGCAACCATGCATCCGCGGCCGGAAACTCCTATTTGAATGACCTGCCCGTCTTCTACTAAGACTGGAACAGTACCTCCTCCCGTCAAAACAACAAGCTGCTTTAATGCCGCTTTGTCTTCTTCGACATCATACTCGACAAATTCTTTTCCGTCCCATAATAAACTTTCCCGCAATTCCTTCGTGTAAGGACATCCTTTCGCACCATAAAGCTCCAGCATTNATTTCTCATCCTCCAAAGAGATGATTTATTATTAAGCATTTTCATGATTGATTAACAGATGCGAGGCAACGGATCGCCAATCAGCATATCGATCAAGCGTGTACCTCCATATTGAGAACGTGCTAAAACTGCTTTTTTTGGCTCTGCTTGTATTTCACCAATGCNCTTCGCATTCTCCCCGCCCGGCATGCTTNTAAGTGTTTTTAATGCGATATCGGCATATTCAGGCGAAATGACGGCAAGAAACTGCCCTTCATTGGCAATATGAAGGGGATCCAATCCTAAAATTTCGCAGGCACCGCGCACTGCCGGGCGAACTGGAATTGCCTCTTCATCGAGTATAACAGCTACTTGAGCGTCTCTTGCCAATTCGTTTAATGCCGTAGCTACACCGCCTCGGGTTGGATCGCGCAGCCATCTAAGCCCCGGCGCCGCCGCCTCAATAAGTGCCGATACGAACGGCCAAACCGCCCGAGTATCGGAAGTAAGGTCAGCTTCTAAATCCAACTCCCCTCTAGCCAAGAGAACGGTAATCCCATGATCACCAATTGCACCAGACAAAATGACATGATCACCCGGTTGAACGTTTCTGGACGAAAGAGAAACGCGCGGATCGGTAAGGCCGATACCGGCTGTCGTGATGTACAGACCGTCCGCTTTTCCGTGCTCCACTACTTTCGTATCTCCCCCGACCACAGGCACTCCGACACGTTGAGCTGCCTTGGCGATAGCCGCCACCTCCCGTTCCAACTCCGACGTTGNCAATCCCGCTTCGATAATAAGTGTTGTCACCAAAGCCAACGGCTTTGCTCCNCCCATCGCCAAGTCGTTTATAGTCCCNTTGACGGCAAGTTCGCCGATAGATCCCCCTGGGAAGACGAGTGGATTGACAACAAAGCTGTCTGCAGTAAACGCCAATCGGCTCCCATTTGCCTCAACATATGCCGCATCATTTAATTCTGCTGGCTTGTCCCCCATCATATAGGGAACCAACAGTCCTTCGATCAGTCTTCTGCTGGCTTNCCCGCCAGCGCCATGAGCCAATTCGATATAAGAATCAGTAAAATTCACTTTGGCTGTCTTCATGCTTGTTCCTTCCTTTCTTCCTGATGCAACGATTAATTAAGAAGTTCAGTGAGNGTCTCCCAAATCATATAACGTCTGAAAGTAAGCTGATGAACCCTGCCACTGCCCGAAATCGAAACGCATTGTATTTCACCTAACAGGGAAACAATCTATATAATTTCCTCTTTTTTTATTCACCCACTGCTTCTTGCAAATGAACGTAATGATAATAGGCGGCGCATGCCCCTTCTGACGACACCATAAGAGCTCCCACCGGATGTTCCGGAGTGCATTCTTTGCCAAACAGCTGACATTGATGCGGCTTCAATATACCTTTTAATACTTGTCCGCAAGGCGCCATTTGCGGATCACTCACACGAGATCCCTCGACTTGGAAACGAACTTCCGCATCCCACTTGGCGAATTCAGGCCGCAATTTGAGCGCAGACTGCTGAATAGCCCCAAGTCCCCTCCATTCAAAAAGAGAGCGGACTTCAAAAACTTCTTTCATTACATCAAGTGCAGACATATTTCCTTCGTAAGGAACGACGCGGCTATATTGATTTTCTACTTCAAACCGCCCCTCGCGCATTTGTTTTACAAGCATGAGGATCGATTGCAGTAAATCGAGCGGTTCAAAACCGGAGATAATTATCGGTTTTTGGTATTTTTTTGCGATGCTTTCATAAGGACGGGCGCCGATTACAGATGAAACATGACCAGGTCCGATAAACCCATCAATGCGCATATCCGGAGAATCCAATATTGCCTGCATTGCCGGTATAATTAGGACGTGATTGGAAAATACAGAGAAATTGGGCACATCCAATTCACGTGCNCGCATGAGCGTCAATGCTGTTGATGGGGCGGTAGTTTCAAAGCCAATCGCNAACAGCACAACTTGNCGGTCAGGATTCTTCATCGCTATGTTTAAAGCATCTAAAGGGGAGTACACCATACGTATATCAGCCCCTTTAGCTTTTAGTTCGAGAGGCGTTCCATGTTTCCCGGGAACGCGCATTACATCACCGAATGCGGTAAAAATGACGTNCTGCTGCTTGGCAATCGAAAGTCCATTGTCCATACGTCCCATTGGAAGAATACAGACAGGGCATCCCGGTCCATGGACAAGCTCAATGTTTTCAGGCAGCAGATTCTGCAATCCAAATCGAAAAATCGAAAAGGTATGTCCTCCGCAAACCTCCATAAAACGATAGTGATAATCTGGATCGACGAGACGGTGGATTTCTTCCGATATTTTGCGGATTAATTCCGGATTGCGAAACTCGTCAACATATTTCATCGTCGTCATTAAACTGCACCTCCTAAAATTAGATCAACAACGACTGCCTGCATGCATATCGTCTTTTTCGGAACGGGTTNTGATTGACCAATCATATGCCTTTTGTTGCCTTAAGTCTCCAGCGCTGTGTATTAACATGTTTAAACTTTTTCGTTATCAAATTGGTAACCTTGTACTTCCTCGATCGCTTCATCCGATTCATTTAACATGCTTAGCAAATTCAATTGTTCATTTGCTTGTTCTTCACTGATTTTGCTCATCGCAAATCCCACATGAATAAGCACCCAATCTCCAAGAAGGAGANGTTCATTTTTTAATAAGTCAATGTTAATTTTGCGGCGCACACCGCAAACATTCACCACAGCATAATGGCGGTCACCATCTAACATTTCTACAATTTGGCCTGGAATAGCTAAACACATAGATGAATCGCTCCCCCCGATTTGCAATAAATATGAAAATTTAGATATTTTATTGTCCGTAAAGAAAACTAGAAGTTCATTCGAACACTAAAACACTGAAACTTTTGTTAGAGATTCTTTAGAACAATCATGTAAATTCAAGGCGCCAAATGATGANGCGGTTATTTCCTGAATCAGCAATTGCCAGACGATTTTGATGACACCAAATCCCGTACGGCCAGCAAAGTGAATCCCTTGTTACGGCTTTCCAGCGATTTTCTCCCATTCCTTCGAAATCTGCTTGGCCAATAACATACGAAGCAGGATGATACGCTCCTTTTCGCGGCGACTCAGTAAAAAGAAGGATGCGGTTGTTTGCCGTGTCAGCCACCGCTAGCAAATTGTCGTATTGTGCGATCCCGTAAGGAAACCGGAAGCGCCGGGGTCCTTGCGGTACATGGGGAAGTTCAAATGACTGAGTAAAATCTTGTTGACCGAGAACTAACTCAGCTGGGCGGTCCGTCTCTGGAGGCGGCGTATAACCAAGAATGCGGTGATTGCCCGCATCGGCAACGTATAACGTATTTCCGTCGCCGGCAAGAGCGTGAGGCCAGCGATACGTATCCGTTCCTACGCCTTTTCCCCTATTCTCACTGTTTACATAACCATTCGGTTGACCAAGAATGACATCAGGAACACGCCCATCTTCCGGTAAACCTTTCCATCCCAAAACTCGGCGATTCCCCGTATCCGCTACGTAAAACCATTCATCAATGTATGCAAAATTATATGGCCAATAAAATCCAGTCGGACTAACTTTTCCTCCTCGATTAGGGGATGTCCCTGACAGATCCTCTTGTCCCAAGACATAATCGGGAGGCTGGTTATTTATTTTCGGCAATGTTTCCCAAATGAGCAGACGATGGTGCCAAGCATCTGCGACAAATAGCTTTCCTTCAATGACCGCAACGCCAGTCGGGAGATGAAACAGCTTTGGTCCTTCTGTTTCAAAATCAGGCTGACCTAAAACGATGTCAGCTGGCGCATGATCATTTTCCGGCCAGCTGTACCAAATGAGTACGCGATGGTTGCCGCTGTCGGCCGCCACTACAATATCATCGTCTACATACACTCCCCTTGGTGCATAAAGATGAATCCTGTTTGGATGGGCAGGGGGCAGCACAAGACCGCCTGGGGCCGGTCCCCCTAACCACCGTTCGGGATATGCGGTTAACTTAATCGTATCCATATTTTTTCATCCTCTACCCGAACTGGAAATGGTTCTAGCTGCACGTGAGGTGCCGTCATGCATTCCCCGGTGGATAAATCAAAACGGAAGCCGTGCCATGGACAAGTAATAATAGAGTTGTCCACCAGTCCTCCGTCAAGAGACATCCCCATATGAGGGCATTGATTGCGAAATGCCATTACTTTTCCTTCTAAGCGAACCAGCAAAACATCGAGCTCCTCATGCGAAAAGCGAACAGGACTCCCTTCTTCCAGTTCCGAAGCGGATGGACCTTGCACCCATCCGTTTTGTTCTAAATTTCCAGTATCATTCATAGCGTGAAATGGCATGTAGCCGGAGGTCACTTCCTCTTCGACCATGACAACATGTTCAATTTCTGGAACGCGGGCTTTAATTGCTTCCTCAATCCCATTTTTCAACGTCATAGCGGATAGCGAGCAACCGGAACAAGCTCCTTGAAGGCGGACATAAACTGTATTTCCTTCCACTTTAACTAGCTCCACGCCACCTCCGTGGGAACGCATATAAGGACGCACTTCTTCTAACGCGGCGGCGGTACGGGTAAATAAATCTTGTTTAATGATTCCGTGCATCAAAAACATCGCATAAATAGAAGGGTCTTCTGCAGCTTTCAGCAGCAATTCTTTTCCCGCCTCCGTTTCACGAAACGTGCGAACGAGTTTTCTAAGAGCATGTTCGTGAAAGGCTTCAATGGCTTTTTTCAATTCCATTGCTTTCATCCGAGCGTCTTCTGGCAGACCCTTTATCGAGTCCAGCACGCGATCCACCCGTCCAGCCAAAGCTTGAAAATCCTCTTCCTGCTGAACTTTCATGATCACTCACCTCCAAAAGCCAATGTTTGCTCCAGAGCTTCTTCGGTTTTCCGATACAATAAAGCGGCAAATGTTTGTTTGGCCATCTCCTGCAGCATTTCTTCAACCGTATTACGGTCAACAATGTTAGTAAAATCATTGACGCGATGATTGGCTAAAGCCTGCAAAATGAGGCAAGAGCCCGCTGGATTATCAAGAAGGGCATCGCGAAAGAAAGCGTCCACAAATTCGTTCAGCCAAATTCCCTCACTTTGAGGATTTGCGCGAAGCCGTTCCAGGCTTTTTGAGCTCCTTCATTGCGCTGGATGATACGTTCACAAAAACGGTCAACCGCCATACCCAACAAAAGATTAAAGTATTGCTGTTCGTGGGGATTCATGCAATCCTTCCTCTCTTTCGCACATTTTACTGTTCCATTTTTTCATTGACTGCTGCTTGCTTCCGCTTAAGGGCAATTTCCGCTAATACGTCTTCGATGGCACTCGCTGCCTCATGCTCTCCATATTTACGAAACAATTGACTGGCCTCTTCCAACCGAGGTACCGCTCGGGAAAACGCACCTAGATGTGCCAACGCATTCCCTTGATTAGCTAAAACGCGGGCATATGCTATTTGATCGTCTTTAGAGCGGCGTACTTCGAGCACATCTTCATAAAGAGCTACTGCTTCCCAAAGATTATCTTCAAGATGAGAGGATTTTACATGTTGCAGCGCATTGGCTAGATTGACCGTGGCGCTTGCCCAAAGCTCCGGGTGTTTATCTTTTTTAAAAATGCGTAAAGACTCTCTTAATGACTGGATCGCTGTTGCTGTGCGCAAATAGGCGCTGCGGTCTAAAGACGGAATGGCTAAATACGCTAAAGCAAGATTCATATGAACGGTAGCATACTCTTCTGGATAAGTGTCTTTCCGATATACTTTTAGTGCTTCATGATAACATCTGACTGCTTCTAGAAGAGAACCTTTCCGTCCATCGGCGCCAGTTTGATGTACTGTGCCTAATTGAAACCACAGTTCAGCCCTTGCTTCCTGAAAGGAAGACGTTTCTAAAAGAGAGAGGGCTTTCCGGTATCCTTCTACTGCCTCCTTCCCGCAATCACCAAGCATTTGTTTTGTCGCCGCATATTCCGCGTAAAGGCGAGCGGAAAAAACAGGTGACACGTTTTCTACTGTAGCGGCGGCTTCGGAAAGAAGCGAAAGCCCAGTNGGCCAATCNTTTNGTTGAAACGCGTCGTACGCTTGAGTNGCCAATAAAAACGCCCGTATTTCTCCTGACGNATCGCCAAGCGGTGGGGGAGTTTCAAACAGTTTCAGGCGCCACGCCGCTGCATCCAAAAGCAAGGAGAAATCGTCTGGGAGCACTTCTTTGGCTAAAGTGTATGTATATGTTTGTGGATCTAAAATAAAACGGTTATAAGCAGCTTCCGGTCCTTCCGGCAATAATGTTAGCACCTCGTCTTCGCTTTTTCCCTCAATCGCCGCAGCAAAAAAACGCCAGTTCTCCGGCCAACGATCAGGAAAATGTCCGCGGAGAAGAAGGGATATGAATTGATCTGCATTTGGAACAGGTGGTAGAAGAAAAAAACCTGCCGCTCCAGGAAAAACACCGATTGGCTGTGGCTTGAGCACTGTTATTCCCCCTTTTAAAAACTGTAATTGGAAAGACAACGAAACCTCTAAATAACTAAGATCGGCATGTTCTAACGTACTAACGATTTTTGTGCAATTACTCACTCTCGTTTCATTTAGTATGGATATCATCTTATCGTCCTGTCGGCCAGGTCCAAAACTTTTTCTTCATCATGACCATTCAAGTCAAGGGATGAAGCGGCTTATATACTTTTTACTTCTCCGACATCGCACAGGAACAAAAAAGTGGTATGCGAAGCGCTCCATATTCGTTCATCCCATACAGCATCACGAATTCCCGGCTGCACACCTTCGGGCAAAATTTCTTGGACAAACATGCTTCGATCTCCACGAGAATTGCGCAGTTTTAACAGTAATCCGCCCGCTCCCAAATGACTTACCGGCATCACCCACAGTTCTTCGTCACGTATTAAAACGATGGCTGTTCCTGTAGGAAACCGCACCGTTTCTTCGGCGGGAATATGAAGATAGCCAGTTGGTGTCAGTTCAAGCTTCACTTTTTTTCCCTCCTAAGCGCTGAAGCAGCTCATCCGCTAAACGATCTAAGGCATTGTCCACCGTTGGAGACAATCCAAATCCGTACGATATGTTTTCGGCTTCGATCAGGAAAACGGTCACTTTCTTCGGGAAGCGGCTTTTTAAAAGCCATCGGCCTAAGGCAATCGCATGATCCCAGCGGAAATCGTGAAGATTAACATCTTTTAGCGGAGGAGTTTCCACCTCTTCACCTGGAATTTCAAAAATCGTGCCCGGTTCATCTCCTGATTTACAGGCATCTACTAGAATCAGTTCCTCTGCATCCCCGATTTGAAAAGCTACATCCATGCCAGCAGTTCCGCCATCAGCCAAACGGACTCCCGGTGGGACCCCATGTTCCCACAATTTGCGGATCAACATGGGTCCCGCCCCATCATCACTTCGCAGCAAATTGCCACATCCAATAATCATAACGTTCATACAAAATTCCTCCTTCTGCAGGCGTACCGTTCCCATTACCATTCTTTGTCTGTTTTACTAGACTATTAGTTTTACAGTTATATATGAAACGTCTGCTGATATGCTTGCACTGCAGAAAAACACGTTACTTAAAGTTGCATATTAGAGATATCAGCATATATTTATCACTTTATATTTGGCTAACTCTTTATGCGACTTGGCATCATAAGCATGAACGGTGCAAACAAGGCATGAATCATAGCTTTGGGCAATATGAGCCAATTCGACCGGATCTTCAGGATTCTTAATAGGTACGCCGATCATCGCTGTTTCGATAGGTCCGCGCTGACCGTGACGATCACGCGGTCCAATGTTCCATGCTGTCGGAGTGACGACTTGATAATTTTCAATTTTTCCATCTTTAATTTGAATCCAGTCAGCCAAAGCGCCGCGGGCTGCTTCCGTAGCTCCGAATCCGCGTCCTTCAGGCAATTCTTTCGGCTTGATGTAAAATTTTTCGTTTAAATCGATTTGCTTCAACCACTTCTTCATGCGCAAATAATATTTCGCGGCTTCGTGAAGGCGAGCCAACACACGCACCATCGAACTTGGCCCGATTTCTTTAATCAAGTTCAAAAAGAGAGGATCATAATCTTGCCACTCCTCAGCACCAGAGCGGCCAGCAATTACTTGGCGGGCCAACGGACCTACCTCCAGAGGAGTTTCTCCGATGCCTGGAATATCATACCGCGGTGCTTTAGCAAACGTATATTTTCCTTCTTTTTGCCCTTCGATCGGATCCACCGGATCGGTTACTCCTTCAAATGGGTGGTAAGAACCGCTGCCGCGATAGAAAGAATGGGTATGATCCTCGCGTATCCGTGCTTGATCAAAATCATGGAAATTTTCCCCATCAAATATTCCCGAACGGGAAATCAGCGCTGCGTTGCGTCCTTCAATCGTCGGATAGCGGTATTGCTGCGGGTTAAAAAAGCTTCCAGTGGCTAAATAGCGGCCCGGCCCCGCTCCGTATTTGTCCAATCCGATTTCCATGCTATAGCGAATGAATAAGCCAAGATCAGAATTGCGATGCTCCGGCTTCTCATCCAGCCATGCAAGAACATCGTCCCAAGTCTTGTTTTCCAGCCAGCGTTCAGCGGAACAACCAAGAAGAACTTTCTCCAGCCAGTTTTCCCGATAATATTCCAAAATCGAGATAGAGCGAGTAATATCGGACAATGTCGGCGAGCTGACAACGCCTCCCGGAACCATGAAGCTGGAATGCGGCCATTGTCCGCCAAAGATCGCGTAAATTTCCACCGGCTTAGCTGAAACAGTGACGCCAATCTCATAATGCTCTCCCTCAAAAGGAGCCCAACGGCGAACCACTTCATCGTACAGCTTAGAAGAAGCGTAATGTCGATGAGTTAAACCAATTGCGAACAAAGCATAAAACCAACGCGGAATGCTTTGAATCGTTTCCGCCGCTTGAGCAATATTGCGGATGAGCGTAGCATTCGGCGGTACTTCCGTCCCCCAAGCCGTATCGAGCGCATAAACTGCTTTCGTGAGATGGCTGCCGCCGCAAATGCCGCAGATCCGAGGAGTAACAATCAAACCGGCCTGCGGATCTTTTCCTTTTAAAATCATCTCGAAACCGCGGAACATCGTTGCTTCCGTCCAAGCATCTACAACAACGCCATCATCAATGGCTACTTTTACATCCAAATCTCCTTCTACACGACCGAGGGAATGTACTTTAATTTCCAGTTTGTTTGTTTTTACAATAGCCTCTTGCTTTTTCATGTTCTTTAGGCACCTCGTTTCTAAAATGGTTTCCATTAAAAGATATCTGAATCACAGTAAATGGAAATCGTCGATTTCAAACATACAAAATAACTTTCTTCATGCCTTTGTGTAGACGAGACGGTCACTTTTTCCGTTAAGCAACATCAACAAACGGCTTATTCGTGCTTCACTATATCCGGTTCCCACTAGATCCTGATGACAAAAGTCGTGATTTTCGTTAATGATCACGGAACAAGCTTCACGTCTTTGTGTAGATAGTCACTTTTTCCGTTAAGTAAGATTACAAACGGTTTATTGGTGCTTCACTCATATCCGGTTCCACTTCATCTTGATGACAAAAGTTGCGAATTTAGTTAATGATCACGGAACAAGCTTCACGTCTTTGTGGAGATGTCACTTTTTCCGTTAAGTAAGATCACAAACGGTTTATTGGTGCTTCACTCATATCTGATTCCACTTCATCTTGATGACAAAAATCCGAATTTCGTTAATATCACGGAACAAACATATCTTCTTTCGCCCATTTCGGCGCCACAGCCCGTGCCAATGCCGCATTCACAGAGTAGCTGAGCGGATCGGTGCCTTGTGGTACTTCTTTTGGAATTGAGCCGAGAACTTTTTGCGTTTTAAAAACTGTTCCAGGTGCTAGGTCAAAGAACGGGAACTGAGGCTCCGTACAGCCAATACAAGGCATTCCTGCCCGAGTTTTGGAAGATTGACGGTTCCAAAGAATGCGGTTGCATGGCGAATGAGTCATTGGACCTCGACAGCCTTGCTCATAAAAGAGACATCCTTTTCGCGTACCTTGTCCGAACTCTTCCACCGGCTCTTTCCACTCGAAATACTGCACACGCGTACAGCCCGTTTGGGTGAACGTTTTAAAGAACGTTTGCGGACGTTGAAGATCGTCTAAAACAACATCTTCCAAACGGCCAGTAGCAATGGCTACAAGAATTTGCGTCACCCAGTCGGGATGAGCCGGACAACCAGGAATGTTAATGACTGGAAGTCCACCTTTCGACCGGAACTGTGTACCAAGAAATCCCCCGCGTTCTTCTTTCATATATTGAAGACCAATCGATTCAGACGGATTCGGTTTTGTCGCCGGAATTCCACCCCAGCACGCACAATCACCGATTGCGACAACGTATTGCGCTTTATGGGCGAAATCCCAAATCCAGTTTTTTTTCGGACGGTCCATAAGCATATCATAGTGCCCTGTTCCGTCAGGTCCCTGAATAATTGTCCCTTCTACCACCAAGATATCCAGCGGGATTTCGTCATTGAGAATTTGCTCATAAAGGCGGCGAACTTGCTCACCGAACTCCATCGACAAAGAATGGTGATACAAAATGTTAATGCCAAAATCGGTTACTAAATCAATGACCGTTGGCTCTTCCGCATTTAAAAATGATTGAGTGTTTCCATTGCACGCACCGCCGTGCATCCAAAGGAGATTCACCATTTTCTCCACCTCCAAAAAGTTTTGGGCAAGATTTTTCAATTTCAATACCTTTGCGCAACGAAAGTCAGAAGGTTCTGATATTTTAAAATACATCTTCGTATAGACGCTCTCCTGTTTAGATGTCTCACTGGTGTTTGGCGACTTGTCGGCTTGATTCAAATCGTTTTCTATTTCAACCAAACGACTCAAAATCATAGTCTTTCGCAGCGTTCTATTCATCTAAAATTTTGCTTATAGAGAGCCGGACGAATGAATAAATGCTGATTTATCCGCTTCCAGCTGTGAAATCCATTCGTCAATTCCTTCTCCTGTGCGAGCAGAAACTTCGTGAATGCGAATGCCTGGGCGCACCTCATTCAATGCTTCATAAAATCGTTTTCGCTGAAAATCTACCGCTTCCGCTAAATCAATTTTTGTGATAATCGCCGTATCAGCACTGTTGACAATAGTCGGATATTTTACCGGTTTATCCTCGCCCTCTGTCACGGAAAAAAGAACTACACGCTGGTTTTCTCCCAAGTCATAACTTGCGGGACAGACGAGATTTCCAACATTTTCGATAAAAAGGAAATCAAATGTTTCCAACTCCCAATCTTGCAACGTTCGCTCAATCATTTCCGCTTCCAGATGGCAAACTGTGCCAGTAGTAATTTGGCGCACTTTTGCTCCACTTTGCCGCAAGCGGTCCGCGTCGTTTTCAGTTGCTAAATCGCCAACTAAAGCGGCTGTTCGATAGCGTTTGCCAAGGCGGGTAAGCACTTCTGTAAGCAGCGTCGTTTTTCCCGCTCCAGGACTGGAAACGAGATTGACGACATAAACGCCCACGTTTTGAAACCGCTTTCTTAATTCTCTAGCAAGGAGATCATTTTTCTTCAAAACATTCTGGCGAATTTCAACAATTCGAGGATTTAAGGTCAAATCATGCATTTTCTTCTCCACCTTCCAAAGCGTACAATTCCATCTCTCGTCCCGCAAGGACTTGGCCAGTTTTTGTGCCGCACGTAGGACAGCGCATAGGAAGCGGTTCAGGCAAAATCCGTTCTTCTTGGCAGTTGGGACAGAAAATGGTCACGGGGACATCTTCAATAATGAGTTTAGCCCCTTCCAACGAAGTTCCCTGAACAACCACATCAAAAGAAAATTCTAAGGCTTCTTTTACGACACCTGATAATACTCCAAGCTTTAAAAACAGCGCTTTAACTTTCTTTATTCCCGAATTTTCCGCCGCTTCTGCCGCCAATTCAACTAAGCTTTGGGCAATAGACAACTCATGCATCGCTGATCTCCTTCGATAAGTTTCGTGCAAAATTAAGGACGAAATTAAGTGCAGGCTGTACTTCCGGATCGCTTAATGTCCGCATCAGACCAATAATTCCCACACGTTTTGTTCCCGTTTCCGCTGCTTCTTTAGAGGCTTGATACAATGAACGCGACACCTTTCCAATTACTTGCACCGAGCGCACGTCTAAAACATCGGACTTGATCAGCTCTTGAACTTGCGGAGAATCGAGGAATTCTTGCATTTTATGCAACGCGGTTAAAGCATTCTCAAAACGCGTAACATATTCTGGTCTAGATATGCTTTGTCGCAAAAGAACGACAAGTTCATTGATTGAATCAGCAAATTCCGGTCCGCGTTGAAGAAAATTTTCCAGCATATCCAAAAGGAACGTTACATTCTCCAGCTTATCAAGCAAGTGGATTAGCTGCTCCATCGTTCGCGGATCTGAAAGCTTTTCAACCAACAAGTGATCAATGGACGTCTCCATAACCGCTCCTTTCCCGGCCTCCCCCATTTCGATTCCTCCTTCTTGGTTTTTACAGAAAAAAAGTGCGTCATTTTGGAAACATTGTTGTCTTTTTTTGCTAGCTGTTAAAATAATAATACAACAATTCAGAATATTTTAACACCATATTTTATAAAAACTATTTCAAGTTTTTGCTTCTTTGCTAATAGAATCATTCGTTGACTATACTGGATATGAAAATATGCAAAGAGGTGAACGAAATAAAAAACTATCAAGTAAAGTTGTTTCAAGAATNGTGGTAAGTTGTGGAATAAAATGATGAAAACTGATCAATACCTTTACCGATAAGGGTTAACTAGAATAGGTTTAGCAAAGAGCTTGAAATTTTAGTATTTTTTGATTCATATTTTCCAAAACTGATCCGGCTCTACACAAGAAACAGAAAGGAATTTTATGGAACATGGATGGAAGGAACGTATTTCAACTCGATTGAAACGTTCTTAATGCTTTCCAGGAGGGTTTTACACATTGCGTTTGCAAGCTTCTTGAAGTGTTTGACATAAGTCAGCCGTCGATTAGCAAGCATCTTCGCAAATTAGATTAATATAATGCAGCAAAACTTTATTTATCAGCCTCTAAAGCAAATTAGCAGATGGATCCTATATAGACTATAAAATGGGCTTGGACAGTTCTAGTTACTTAAACTATACTGAATGTAACCAATAGAAAGTGTAGCAAAAAATATTTTTCAAAGCGCAGTTTTTGAGCTGCCGTGTGAAAAAATAGCAGGTCAATTTCAAAGCGGGGTAGAATGCAGATGGCAGAAGAAATGGAGATCATTGATAAAATCATATCAGATATTCATTCTGGCAGGTATGAAGCCAATGATAAATTACCATCCGAAAATGAGCTTGCTGACTATTTTAACGTTCCGCGAATGACAATCCGCAAAATATACGAAAGGCTTCAGGAGATGGGATATATTTATTCAAGACAAGGAAAGGGCAGCTATGTAAAAGATCGGCAAATGCAGATTCCGCTTGTTCTTTCCGGGGATGAAAGCTTCAGCAGGAAAATGATTAGACTTGGGCACCATTTCCGATCGAAAAACATTTTTTGCGAAGAAATCGGCTATAATAAAGCAATCTTTCATTCTCTCGGTGCTGAGGAAACGGATCGAATATTTAAAATAGGCAGGCTGCGCATTGTCAATAATCGACCAATTGCCTTGCATATTTCCTACGTGGCGAAATCCGTATTTGATGATATTGATTTGTACGGCAAGGAAATCACGTCCATGTTTGATTATTATCAAAAGAAAGGCTTCACTGAATTTGAATCGAAGTCAAGCGTGTTAAAGGTTTTATTTCCGACTAAATTCCTATGGGAAATTCTTGAATGCACGAGCTTAATTCCGCTTTTAGTGTTGGAGACAGGATGTATCGATAAAAAAACCGGAACGGTGCTTGAACATACAGAAATTTTTTATCGGAGTGATTGCTTTAACTTTGTTATATNAAAAACTTTTGCTTTCGGGTATGTCCGATAAGTCCCTAAAATCCAACAAGTAGAGGAAAACATGCGTTTTTCTCTGCTTGTTTTTATATGCTTTCGATTTTGGATTGAAAGCAGCAGAGAGATTCATTCAAGGAATCTCTCTTTTTTTTGTGCTCATTAACATTTTCTTAAAAA